>OFFJ01000090.1_pt1 | contig 68467 bp, 67 predicted proteins | sample 1521261 | NCBI WGS metagenome assembly OFFJ01 (sample SAMEA3504122, study PRJEB24116) | mouse gut metagenome | biome: mouse gut; feature: mouse-associated habitat; material: faeces | place: Denmark | collected 2011 | reverse complement strand
GATACTCATCCTCTGTAAACAGTTCTCCCGCATGTTTCAGCTCTGTAATCTCTTCGTATGCTTCTGCCACTTCATGAACCGGATACGTATCTTTCAGCCGGTCGGCAATCTCCTGTTTCGAGCATGTTTCATACAGTGCGAGTACGTCATACACCACGTCATCTACTACGTGTACAGAGCCGCTGGCAACATCCATGACAATATTATAGCCGTTATTTTTATATTGATGAACCTGATGATTCAACGCCTGCTCAATCCTCCTTAGCATGAAACGCACAAATGACCGCACGCGTGGCGGACGGTCTTTCTGCTGATCTTAATCGTTAACTTTCTTACAATATCCGGAGCGTGTTTAAAAATCTGCTTCTGGTAAAATCTCCGCCTGCAGGCTGGAAACCGCTTACAAAAGTCAATTTTTAAACACGCTCCATACATTTCCTGTATGTTATTTATTCTGCTCGCAGGTCTGGTTGCCTACGGTACAGGATGTCTTACAAGCCGACTGACAGGATGTCTGGCATTCACCGCAGCCGCCTTTTTTTGCAGATTCGCAAAGATTGCGTGAGCTTAATGTATTAATTCTCTTCATTATGAAGCACCTCTTTCTTATTTATTTTTGTAGCTATTTTATAATATTAATGAGCTTTTGTCAATATATAGTGGGGAAGTAAATTACTGTCGCTTATGATATTTATTCCTGAGTTTATCATTTCAGTGATATTTTCTATAATCTCTTTCTCAATCAGCTCTCCGGGAACGATTATGGGTATATCCGGCGGATATGCATAAATATATTCACCGCATACCAATCCTATTGAATTTTCGATTGGTGTTTTTACAGTGCTTTTCACGTTATAGCTTTGGCAGATAAGCTTTGGAATTGAAGTTTTTTTTATTGACTTACTATTACTTTTTTTCAGTCTGAGGTCAATAGACTTCAAAGCACTTGAAAGCTTTAAGAACGCTTCGTTGATATCAGCAACAGATGTCATAAGAATAATGTAATTGATGCTTTCCATTTCGCATTCAATGGAAAATTCATTTCTCAGCATGCTGCCAAGTTCACGTCCGCTTATATTGCAATTTGCTGTTGATACAACGATTTTGCCCTTGTCATCACCAACTTTAAATTTCAAATTATTCAGCTTTGTTTTGTAAAAATCATCAAGATTACTGTTGTATTTATCAAATGTTTCTTCTGAGTTTTCCAAAAACTCAACACATTTTGATACTGAGTTCATAAGCACATAACTCGGCGATGAGGTTTCAAAAATATCAAGATATGTTTTAATCCTATCAGTGAATTTTTCGTTGTACACATTTAATACCGCTGTTTGTGTAAGGCTCGGCAGGGTTTTGTGAAGGCTTGAAACAACAATATCGCCCTTAGGATATTCAGGGAAGCTGCCAAATCCGAAATGAGCACCATGTGCACAATCAATAATAAGCGGTATATCCGTGCATATATTACTGATATTTCCTTCATATGTAGGGGAAGTAATTACAACAGCTTTAGCTTCGGGATTATTTTCTACTGCTTTATTAATAACAGATTGTTTGATATTTGTATAGTATCCGTCTGTTTCATCGTATTCAGGCTCTATGAATGCAACTTCAAGCTCACGCAGAAAACAGGCGTTATAAACGCTTTTATGACAGTTTCGTGCTATAATAATTTTATCTCCCCGATCGGTAACAGCAAATATTGCAGAAAGGATTCCGACTGTTGAGCCGTTTATAAGCATAAAAGAGTGTGAAGACTTATATAGCCTTGACAGTTTTGTTTCAATATCAAGTATTAAACCATTGGGGGAATGCAGATTGTCATAGCCATTGATTTCGGTTATATCAATCTCACAGCCGTTAATTCCAAAACTGCTGTTTCTCTTATGTCCCGGCATGTGAAAAGGATATTTATTCAGTTTTTTTAAATCATCGTGCAGCATATGCTTTTTCCTTAAAAAGATTTGTAAAATTCAGCGTTGGTAATAAAATTAAAGCAAATAGTATCGGCACTGCCTCAATCAAGGCATTTTCCTGAAAAATCAGAAGCAAAATCAGGTCAGTAATTAATAGCAAGCCAATGATATATGTAAATGTTGCAAACATTCTGCTTTTTTGATAGTTTAGTAAGAATAACATAAATACACAAACTCCCGTTAAAACAGAAAAGGTGAGTGAGCCTGTGCAGTGGAGTATATATTGCAGTTTGTTTTCATAATTAAAATCACAGGTAAGTGTCAACAGCATTCCGATTGCAGAAACAGAAAACAGAATATATTGAAATCTTCGCTTGTGAAGCAGTGATTTATATGCAAAAAGCAGATTTGCATAAATTGCCGCAAATACTGAAATGCCCCATACTGAAAAATAAACAGGATGAATAAGTCCTGTTTTAGACAGAGCACCGCTGTTTTCCGTAAGGCCTCCGAATTGCATATACCAAACTGTAAAAATAAAAGCAAAAACACACAGAAAAATCAGAATTGCTTTTTTCATTCTTTTCACCATCGTATAATTTAATGAAAATATTATAGTATAATCCGATTGACTTTTCAAGGCTGATGTGTTAACATACATTTGCTGACAAAAAGCAGCTATAAACAGAATACGCGGAAGTGGCGGAATGGCAGACGCGCTAGATTCAGGTTCTAGTGAATGCAAGTTCATGAGGGTTCAAGTCCCTTCTTCCGCACCAAAAAACAAAAGCACCGTTTTTCGGTGCTTTTGTTTTTTAGATATAATGAAAGACTTGAAGATGTGGTTCCGAATTTTAAGGCAAAGCCATAAAAATTCGGGAGAACAGTCCGGTGCACTGTTCGATAGCTGAGAAGAAAATCCCTTCATCTGCACAAAGAAAAGAGCATAGCATTTGCTATACTCTTTTTATTAATTCATACAGATTTTTGGCTTTTGTATGTATTATCTTGTAAAATATGATATAATCAAATAGATAAACAGTCATTTGAAAGTGATAAAGAATATGAAAATAATTGCGAAAAAAGATAGAACACCACAACTTATAGATAAGTGATTAAAAGTATGGGAAAATTCTGTGAAATCAACCCATAAATTCTTATCAAATGAAGAAATATGTACCACAAGCATTAAATAATATATCTCATTTAATTATTGATACTGACGAGAATGAAAATCCTATTGCGTTTATGGGAATTGAAGACCACAAACTTGAAGTGTTATTTATAACTTCCGAATATAGAGGCAAAGGTATTGGAAAAAGATGCTATTATATGGAATAGAAAAATACAAAGTAAATGATCTTGCAGTAAATGAAGATAACCCACAAGCTATAGATTTTTATGAATATATGAGATTTAAGGTTTATCAAAGAAATGAGTTAGATGATCAAGGAAAACCTTATCCAGTTTTATATATGAGATTAGAAAAATAACTTACATGTATCACTAGGAATGGAGGGATAAAAAATGAACTTTAAAGAATATGGAGATAACAGTAAAGATACAATAATGCTATTACATGGTGGTGGTCTTTCTTGGTGGAATTATAGAGAAGAAGCAGAAAAATTAAAAAATAGTTATCATATTATTCTTCCAATATTAGATGGTCATTCGGAAAGCGATAGAAATTTTACAAGTATAGAAGATAATGCACAAGAAATTGTAGAGTATATAATTAATAATTATAATGGTCATATTCGCTTAATGGGAGGATTATCATTAGGAGGACAGATTCTTTTAGAAATTTTATCAAGGAAAAATGATATTTGTGATTGTGCTATTATTGAAAGTACATTAGCAATTCCTATGAAAGCAACATATAAAATGATTAGACCAGCTTTTTCCATGAGTTATGGGCTAATATCGAAAAAATGGTTTTCACAAATGCAATTTAAGTCTTTAAAAATAAAAAAAGATTTATTTAATGAATATTATAGAGATACTTGTAAAATTAGTAAGGAAGATATGATTGCTTTTATGGAAGCAAACTCAAAATATGAAATTAAAGATTCTTTATCAAGTACTAAAGCAAAAGTTTTAGTAGTTGTAGGAGATAAAGATAGACCAATAATGAAAAAATCAGCGAGTATAATTCATCAAAAGATAAATGGAAGTAGAATTGAAATATTACCTAATTATTATCATGGAGATTTTAGCATAAATAATCCACAACAATATGTTAAAGCAATTAACGAGCTTATTGCAATAGAAACTTGAAAAGCAAATCATTTTATAATACTGAAACAAAATCTGAAAATGAACAAATAGAATTAGAAGAAAGAAATAGAACAGATACAAAGTTTTTAGATGAAAGATAAATTACAATCTGTCTAGGAGGTATTTAAGTCTTGGGCATTCTCTTGGCTTATATGGGTTGCTTATGCAATTTATAAATTTATTGTTAAATCATTAAATTAGGAGAGCAAAAAATGTTTTGTAATGCAAAAAATAATAATATAAAAATAGATCAAAGTGATATGGATTATATAAGTTTTGGAAAAGGAAAAAAAGATTATAAAAGATTTATTATTCAAGCTAATTCATGTTTAACACATAATGCATATAATGATTTAGATAAAATCAAATGTCCTACTTTAATAATCGGAGGAAAAAAAGATAGTATTGTAGGAGTAAATTCTGCAAAAGAAATAGCAGATAGAATTAGTAATAGTGAATTATATGTATATGAAGATTATGGACACGCAGTTCATGAAGAAGCAAAAGACTTTAATGAAAAAGTTTTAAAATATCTAAAGAGGTAAATTTAGGAGTGTGAAGTAGAATGTTAAGTATAATGTTAATATTTATATTAGTAGTGTATTTTGGCACTATAAGTTTGAAATTGAAAAAATATAATTAAGAGAAAAGAACAGATAAAGTAACTAAACCTTTATCAATTATAATCAAAATATCTCCTATTGTAGGAATTGTAATTTTTTCAATTTTGTTTACTGTTATATTAAAAGGAAGATTTATAGAAAGAGTAACTCATTCAATATTAGTATTTGCAATTTGGAAGTATGCTACAAAATTTTATCAATATATACTATCTTACTATAAGAAAAAGGATATATTGATAAGTTCTATTATAGGAATGCTTTTCTCAGTTGTATTGGCAATTATTTTAACTCCTTTAGACCGATATGTTAATATGATATATTCTTATATAAATTGGACTTCGATTTTTTTAGGAATAATGTTATATATTGCTTTTTATATAGTAACATATGATGTGCAAAAAAATAAATAAAGTGATAAATTACCATTTATGAGTGAGGTTATTTATGGAATATGATAAATTAGAATTTGAAACAACTTTTAAGAATGGGGATATGATTCCGGTAGAATATACTGGTTATGGAAAAAATATATCTCCAGAATTTAGAATTAAAAATTTATCAGATAAAGCAAAAAGTTTAGTAATAATTTTAGAAGATTTAAGTCATCCGATAAAGAACTTTACTCATTGGATTGCTTGGAATATAAAGGCAAATTCTGTAATTCCAGAAAATGTTGAAAATATGGATAATGTTATGCAAGGAATTGCTTATGGATTTCATAAATATGCAGGAGCAAAACCACCAAAGTTTCAAAAACACAATTATAAATATACAATATATTCATTAGATAATATTTTGGAATTATCATCTAATATTATGAAAAAGAAACTATTGAAAGCAATGGATGGGCATATTTTACAAAAAGGAACTATTATAGGTTACTTTAAAAGATAAATTACAATTTATCTTTAAGCGTATAATATAAATTCAAAGGTTCAAATCCATACACAAAACTGCAAATTGCATCTTTTTTGTATTCCTCAGACAAAAAGACACGTACACTTTTGTGTATGTGTTTTTTTCTTTAAAATGGGATGTGAATACAAAGTCCCTTCTTTGCATCAAAAAAAGCATATACACCGGAGGGCGCATATGCTTTTCTTTTAATCACTATCTTTTTCGGATATTTCAATTTTATCTGTTGTTTACTGTTTCAGGATAAAGATCATGCTGCGTCAGACGTTCCCAAGCTACTTTTTCCCATTTTGTTCCGGGTCTGCCGTAATTGCAGTATGGATCAATTGAAATGCCGCCGCGCGGAAGGAATTTTCCCCACACTTCAATATAAGAAGGTGACATCAGTTTAATCAAATCGTTCATAATTATATTGATGCAATCCTCGTGAAAATCTCCATGATTACGAAAACTAAACAAATACAGCTTTAATGATTTACTTTCAACCATAAGTTCTCCGGGAACATAGGAAATATATATTGTTGCAAAGTCCGGCTGACCTGTAATAGGGCAAAGACTTGTAAACTCAGGGCAATTAAACTTAACAAAATAATCGCGGTCCGGATGCTTGTTAGGGAATGTTTCAAGAACTTCAGGTGCATAATCAGACGCATATTGTGTGCACTGATTTCCAAGCAGAGTTATATTTCCTTTTTCATTATCATTTCTTCCGCTCATATATTTTTCCTCCCTTTTGCCGGATCTTCAATTCCGTTTGCAGCGAATGCTGCAGCACGGTCACGACACGTTCCGCAAATGCCGCATGGCATATCTCCGCCTTCATAACAGCTCCATGTCAGTTCATATGGAACGCCGAGTGCAAGTCCTTTTTGTATTACTTGAGCCTTGTTCATTTTTACAAACGGGGCTTCGATACGCAGCTGCTTGCCGCTTCCTAAATAAATTGCATTGTTCATAGCGTTATTAAATTCGTCACTGCAATCAGGATAGGCATTTCCTGCGGCATCATCACTGTGTGCGCCGTAGTAAATTATCTCGCATCCGTTTGACAATGCAATACTTGCCGCAGATGCAAGAAAAAGCCCGTTTCTGAAAGGAACATATGTAGATACCGGTTTTCCGTCAGTATGAGTTAATTGTTCAGCATAGGTTTCTTTAGGAATTTCAGTAGCAGAGCCTGAAAGAAGCGAGCAATCGGATTCTGCAAAAATCTGTGCAAGATCAAGCTGTTTCACGATAACTCCGTAATATTCTCCTATTTTTTTTGCTGCTTCAAGCTCCTTATCATGAGTTTGACCATAAAAAACAGAGAGGGCAAGAACTTCTGATGCACCATATTTATTTACTGCTAATCCAAGACAGGTTGTGCTGTCAACCCCTCCGCTGAAAAGTACCAATGCTTTCATTTATACATCCTCCAACAAATTTTGTAATTCTTTATCAGTTTTAAATGCGCCCAAAAAGGTTTTTGTTACCGTTTGCGCCGAAACATTTTTTATTCCTCGAGCTGTCATACAGCTATGAGAACCGCTGATTTGAACACCGACATCAGGTGAGCCTGCTGCCTCAGAAATGATTTCGGCAATATCATGTCCCAACCGTTCTTGTAATTGAAGTCTTTTTGCAGCCATATCACAAATTCGTGCAATTTTGCTGAGTCCCAGCACACGTTCATGGGGGATGTAAGCTACATTCACATGCATATCATACATCAGTGCCATATGATGCTCACAATAGCTGAACACACTGATGTCCCGCATTATGACAACGGAGTTTTCCTGATCGGTATTATTCGTTTCAAAGGTTTTACCGAACATTTCTGCAATTTCGTGATTGGAATAACCTGTGCCTGCAAACACTTCCTCGTACATTTTTGCCACACGATGGGGTGTTTCACGGAGTCCTTCTCGTTCAGGGTCTTCGCCGATTGCTTTCAATATTTCGCGTATATGATATTCGATTGCTTTGGTATCCATTTAATAACCACACCTTTCTTTTTTCTCAGTTAAACTCCGCGCTGCTTTGGGTCCCAGATATATTTATGTAATTGCAGCTGCAGTCTTATTTTATTGAGTGTATGCTCTTTCATAAACGAAACAATTGTTTCCGGATTAATTTTTCCGAATACAGGACTGAAGTAAACACAGCATTTTTCAGTAAGATGATTTGTATTTATTATCTCTTTAGCACGGTTTAAATCTTTAAGGTCACTCACAACAAATTTTACTGTATCATTTTCTGTAAGATATGAAAAATTATCTAAACACATATATTGTTCCATTTCGCTTCCGGGCAGTTTATAATCCATCGTAATGCTTGTATTTGCAGAAAATGGTGTAAAATTTTTCAGCGGCACACTTCCATTGGTTTCAATTTCAATATTCAATCCAATCGAATCCAATGCAGTAATTAATAATCCTATATTTTTCTGCAAAAGCGGCTCACCGCCGGTAAGCGTAACATTTTGTATACCTGTAGACACAACATAATCCGTAAGCTGATTTATTGTCATTATCTCTGCGGCTGCATCATCTGAATTGGCCCACTGTGTATCACAGAAACTGCACTGAAGGTTGCATTTGCAAAAACGTAAGAAAACCGCCAGTTCACCTGCACGCCTGCCTTCGCCGTTAATACTGATAAATTTTTCCGCTACTGATAAATTACTCATAATTACACCTCGTAAACCGCACAGTTATCAGGTGTTTCATAAACGGTTACTCTATAAACAGGAATACCTTTTTCATTTAGCTCGTCATAGAAAAAGTGGGCAAAGTTTTCTGCAGTAGGGCGAAAATCCACTGGAATCAAATTAAAGTTTTCTGATAAAAGTGCTGATTCAGTTTCCGGTTTTAATGTGTTATTCTCATAAATCAATGCGTGGTCAAAACTGTTGGCAAGGTTACGAACAATTTGCTTCAAATCGGTAAAATCTATCAGCATGCCCCTTTTTTTACTGTCATTGTGCAAATGCTTGCCTGAGATTTCTACCTCAATTACCCAATGATGACCATGCAGATTTGCACATTTTCCGTTATAACCCTGCAAAAAATGTGCACTGTCAAATGATGCAGTTGTTTTTAAAAAATACATAGAAATTCTCCTCGGAGTCAATTTGCGTCAAAAAAAACAGCCGATAAAAACCGACTGCATCTGTATATAATATTCCTACAATATTTATATTTGATGCCCTGGTTTTGTTTTCTGACAGGATGGCGCAAACGAACTGTCATTATTTAATTTTAATAATTGTATCATTATCTACTTTATCTGTCAATAACGATTAAAATTATATGGAAATATGTAAAAGTTACTTTTCCGCACCAATCAAAAAAGCAGTGCCATGGGTACTGCTTTCTTGATGTTAGAGTATGGCCGAGAATATTACTGCATGCTGAATTTCTGCTTTACGGTGTCAATTTTTGACTGTTCTACCTGCTCTGTCGGATACCAGCCCTTGGCTGCCATTTTGTCATAAATTGTATCCTGCATACAAAGCGAGTCGTTTAATGCTGTTTTGAATGTCTGATGAACATTCTGTGTTGATGATTCGATTGAACCGTGCATATATAAATCGCAAACACCTTTTTCAAGTAAAAGGATGTTTTCCATTAAGTTTTTATCATCCATAAATTTTACCTCCTTATTTATATTAACCAAGCAATGTGAAAAAGCCCTGATAAATCTGCTGGTGCTTCTGTGCCATTTGCTCTACCGATGTTTTAAGCTCCTGATCCTGAATCTGGTTCATAACCTCGTTGCATTTTGTCTGAAAGTATTTTTCATGACCGAGTGCATCTTCAATATATAATAATTCTTTAGTGGTCATTATTTTCACCTCCAAAATTATTTTGCAGTTTTAAGGGCAAAGTATGCATTATTTTTTTAATTTAATGATTAATATTTTACATTGAAAATTAAAATTCCGTATGTTATGCTTTTTTGCAAGAGGTGATTATATGCTTTGTAAAGCTCATTATGAAAAAATGCTTTCAAAACTTAAACGTTTTGAAGAAACCTTAAACCCTTATTTGTTTAATAAAATTGACAGTGTTACCGTTAAAGCCTTTGTTGCTGATAAGCAGTATCACAATATGCCTGTTGATGAAAAGTTTGAAGATATTTCACAGGGCTTCAATTGGGGCGGAGAAGGAAACTACTGCTGGATAAAATCAAGCTATACGGTGCCGGATACCCTTAACGGCAGAGATATTTTTGTTATGCCTAAAATGGGCGGTTATGAAGCTATGCTATGGGTTAACGGTGTTCCGTTCGGAACCTTTAATACAAAGATTGTTTATACCTATCACGGCAATCATTACTGTGCACTTGTGAAGAAAAATGCTTCTGAAAAAGAAAAGATTGATATTGCAATTGAGTATTATGCAGGGCACGATTATCATGGATGTGATCCGTTTTCAAATGAAACAAGAGATTATAAATACACCTTTGAAAGCCTTGACATTTGTGTTAAAAATGATGAACTCTGCAAATTTTATTTTGATTTGAAAACCGTTAATCAGCTTGCAGAATATCTTGATGATAACAGCTTTTTTAAAGCGCGTGCCATAAATGCTCTTACCGAGGTGCATAAAATACTTTTATATTCACCGGAGGATGCTTCGTATGATGAATTTGTTCGTGTAATAAGAGCGGCTCAGCCGTATTTAACACAGATTTTGAGTGAAGAAAACGGAGCGAATGCACCGCAGGTAGGAGTGATCGGTCATTCTCATATGGACACTGCGTGGCTGTGGCATATAGGAGAAACCACTAAAAAGTGTGCAAGAACATACTCTAACCAGATAAGTCTTATGGAGCAGTATCCTGAATACAAATTTGTTCAGAGTTCTTCCTGCCACAGCAATATGATTATGAAGAATTATCCTGATTTATTCAAACGTATTCAGCAAAAGGTGAGCGAGGGCAGATATGAGCCCAACGGTGCTGTTTGGGTTGAATGCGACTGCAACATTACCTCGGGCGAATCAATGGTGCGTCAGTTTCTTTGGGGTCAGCGTTTTACAAGAAAGCATTTCGGTTATACATCTGACTGTTTCTGGCTTCCCGACACCTTCGGCTATTCCGCTGCAATCCCGCAGATTATGAAGGGATGCGGTGTCGATTATTTCCTTACAACAAAAATTACTTGGAATGATACAAATAAGTTTCCGTATGACACGTTTTATTGGCAGGGAATAGACGGTACAAAAGTATTTTCACACTTTAATCTTACACATTGCTGGCCTGATCCCAAAGAGCTTTGTGCAGCAATTCAAACGGATAATAACCGCAGCGGTCAGGCTTGTGTTACGAATAAACGTCTTGCGGCATATGGTTATGGTGATGGCGGAGGCGGTCCGCAGTTTGAAATGATTGAAATGGCAAGAAGATGTAAGAATCTGAATGAAGTGCCGAAAGTGAAAAATCTTACAGTAAGTGAATTTATGCAGGATTTGGAGAAAACAGCTGTTAATCCGAATGTTTATACCGGTGAGCTGTATCTTGAACTGCACCGCGGAACTTTAACCAATCAGCATGAAATTAAGAGAAACAACAGAAAGGCTGAAATAGGGCTTCGCAATCTTGAATTTTTAACTGTAAGCAACAGTGTAGAAAACGACACAGACTGTAATCCGAATTTAACAAATGAGCTTTATGAAACTTTGCTTATTAATCAGTTTCATGATATTTTGCCGGGTACTTGTATTAATGCTGCACACAAGCAGTGCAAGGCTGAAATGCGTGAGCTTATAAGCCGAGCAGATAAATACATAGCTGAATTATCGTGTGGAAAGGGCAGTGGTATTTCAGTTGTAAACACACTGCCTTTTAAAAGAAGTGATGCTGTTTTTGCTGATGATTTCGGCGGATATATTGCTGATTATCCTCAGCAGAAATATGTTGATATAAATGGCAATAAAAAGCAGATAATAGGCAATGTTGAGATTGATGCTTTTTCAGCGGTTCATCTTGATATAACGGATAATTGGAATTCATATGACAGTGCATTTGAATTTGAAGGCGGAAATCTGAAAACACCGTTTGCTGAAATTGAGTTCAATGATCATGGTTTTATTACTTCGTTTGTTGATAAAACTTTTAACAGGGAGCTTGTGGACGGACTTCCGTTCAACACATTTGTTATGGCTGAAGATGTGCCGGCCTGTTGGGACAATTGGGACATTGATGCCGATATTGAACTGAAATTTAAAGAATGCGCAAGGCTTTTAAGCCGAGAGGTTGTTTCTGACGGAGCTGTTGCGTTTATTATCCGCAGTAAGTATCAGATAAGCGAAAAATCAAAAATTACTCAGGATATGATTTTCTTTGCAAATTCACCTGAGGTGCGCTTTGATACTTATATTGACTGGCAGGATAATCACCGTTTCCTGAAAACAGCTTTTGATACAAGTGTCAGAGAAGATTTTGTCAGGCAGGAAATTCAGTTTGGCAACTGTAAAAGACCTACAACAAGAAACAACACCATTGAACAGGCTAAATTTGAGGTTGTTAATCACAAGTATACGGACTTATCTGAGCCTAACTATGGTGTAACTATTCTTAATGACTGTAAATACGGTATTTCGGCTAAAGGTTCAAGTCTGAGATTATCACTCCATAAGGGCGGAAACAGACCTGATATAGAGGGTGACAAGGGTTATCATCATTGTGTTTATTCATTTATGCCGCATAACTGCGGATATTCGGCTGAAAGTGTTGTAAAGCCTGCTTATGAGCTTAATATTCCGCATATTATTTCAAACGGCATATTTGACGTTCAGCAGCTTGTAACAGCAAATAAGCCAAATATTATTGTTGAAACAATCAAGCCCTGTGAGGACGGAGGAAAAGCATTCATAGTCCGCATTTATGAGGCAGAAGGAACATTTACAAACTGTGAAATCAATTTCTGCAGTAAGTGCAATGCTTTTGAAGCAGTTAATATGCTTGAAGAGAAACTAAATGATACTGTTCATAAAAATAATTTAAAAACATCCTTTAATCCATTTGAAATTAAAACATTTAAGGTGTATTATTAGTTCATTACATATTTTGTGAGGAACTTATGGCAAGAGAATTAACATACAATCAAACAGTTGAAAGAAGCATAATCAAAACCTACAGAAAATCTATATGGAATCCGTTTGTCGAGGCGTGCAAAAATTACAGACTTGTTAATGAAGGGGATAGGATTGCAGTTTGTATAAGCGGCGGAAAGGATTCAGTTTTGCTTGCAAAATGCCTTCAGCAATTAAAGCGTGTTTCAGATACACAGTTTGAACTTATGTTTATCTGTATGGACCCCGGTTATAACGAAATGAACAGAAAAATGATAGAGGAAAACTGCAAAAATCTTGAAATACCCGTTCGGATTTTTGAGTCGGATATTTTTTCTGTTACAGAGCATGTTGGCGGAAGTCCCTGCTATCTTTGTGCAAGAATGCGAAGAGGGCATTTGTATGCAAGGGCAAAGGAGCTTGGGTGCAATAAAATTGCTCTGGGTCATCATTTATCGGATGTTATCGAAACAACTGTTATGGGTATGTTTTACGGTGCCCAGCTGCAGGCAATGCTTCCCAAGCTTCATTCAACCAATTTTGAGGGTATGGAACTTATTCGTCCGCTTTATTGTGTTAATGAGGATGCAGTTATTAAGTGGCGTGATTTTAATAACCTTGAATTTTTGCAGTGCGCCTGCCGCTTTGTTGATGAATATAGTCATTCTGAAAACGGCATAGGTGAATCCAAAAGGCAGGAAATCAAGCATTTGATAAAAGAATTAAGAAAAATCAATCCCGATATTGAAAGCAATATATTTAATTCAATTCATAATGTGAAGCTGGATACCTTTGTAAGCTATAAGCAGAAGGGTATTGAACACAGCTTTCTTGAAGAATTTGAATACTAAAAAAGACGGCAGAGTCATCTGCCGTCTTTTGCAATTTATGTTGATTATTTTTTAGCAATAAAGAAAAATCTTCTGAAATGAAAAATAATTTCACCATTTTTCTGAATAGGGTAAGCTGTTTTAGCTTTTTCAAGTATTTCATTTAAGAATTCCTGTTGCATTTCATCAGATAAAGCATTCAGATACGGGCGAAGCCTTGTTCCTTTTACCCATTCAATAAGTGCTTTATGTGATGGCATACTGTGATAATAAACGGTTTCCCATATATCAGAATATGAAGCATATTCATTTAAAATATTAAAATAGTCCTCGTTCGGAAGCATTCTGTTAGCTTGGTCAATATCCGGTGGAAACTGCCATTTTTGCTCAGAAGCAACCTCTTTTATAATTCTGAATAAAGGTGCTTTGCCGTTTATAGGAGCCTGCACGGCAAGTGTTCCGTTTTCGCTGAGTATATGAAGCATATCCCTTATAAGTTCTTTGTGATTAGGTATCCACTGAATGCAGGCATTTGAAAAAACCAAATCAAATCTTTCATTAAAATTCCTTAAATCTTTTCCTGCATCGCATTTCATAAATGATAAATCGGGATATTTTGATTTTGCCTTTTCAAGCATATTATCCGAATAGTCAACCCCGAGAATATCAGCATCAGGGAACATTTCTTTCAAAACGGCAGTGCTGTTGCCCGGACCGCAGCCAATGTCTATTATTTTTTTGGGATTAACAACACATGCTTTTTTTATTAAATCAATTGCAGGAGCTGTTCTTTGTTTTTCAAATTTAAGATATTGCGAAGCATTCCAATCAGACATAATCTGCATCCTTTTAATACTTTATTTCAATGGGCATGCCGCCGTTTTCTCTTGATTTATCTGCAAGATAAACCGAGAGGTGACCTGCAACTGAATCAAAAATAGATGTGCATGCAAGACTTGGATTTTCATCTCTTATGAATGAAACAAAGTCAGCTGCAAGGCGTTCATCTCCGCCGCCGTGGCCGCCGTATGCTCCAACCATATCACCTTTAACATTAAGGTCAACAACCTCAACATCGCATTCCTCATTGTGAGCATCAGGAGATGGATTTATTTTTAATACAGTGAATTTTGATTCCTCAAAGTTTCCGAAAATTTCACCCTTAGTACCGATTATATGTATATTTCTTCTTGGTTCGGATGAACCGCCTACCATATTATGTGTGCCTGTTGCACCTGATGCAAAGTTCACAAGAACACTCTGATGATCTACTACATTATTATCGCATTTGTAAATGCAGCGTGCGTAAGGACTGTCACTTTTCATAAGATTTATTTTATCTTCAATTGTCGGGTTTTCAATATGTTCAAGTGCATCCCAAACATAAAAAGCCCATCTGTCCGGATGATCTATATATAATCTTTTAGTTGAATAAACGCAGGTATCAACAAGGGGGCAGTCTTTCATACAGATTGTTCCTGCATTTTTTGGTGCATTTTCAGGTTTGAACTGATATTTGCTTCCAAATGATGAAATCTTTGTAGGTTTGGTTTCGCTCATAAGCCACATCATTAAATCAAGATCGTGGCAGCATTTTGCAAGAAGCATTGTTGTGTGGCATTTATCGGAATTCGCCCATTTACCACGTATATATGATGTGGAAAGGTGATGATAGCTTACGTGCTCGGTGGTTTGGATATTGATTATGTCGCCGATTTCACCTGCGGCAATTCTTTCCTTAATTCCATAATAGAACGGCGTGTAGCGCAAAACATGGCATATCATAACCTTACTGTTATTCTTTCTTGCACATTCAACAAGGGTACGCATTTCCTCCTCGTTAACTGCAAAGGGTTTTTCAAGCAGCATATCATAGCCTGCATTAAGAAGCGGAACAGCCGTATCAATGTGCTGTTCATCCATTGTGCCGTTAATTATAGTGTCTGCAAGTTTGCCCTTTGAAGCAAGGTCTTCGGCAGATTCAAAGCACATATCCTCTCCGAATCCGAAATATTCCATTGTTTTTTTTCTTCTTACGGGATTGGGATCTGCAACACCGACAATTCTTAAAAGCTCAGGGTTGGTTTTTGCAAGTTCACTATATACCATAGCACGGTGACCGGCACCTACAATTATAGCTGTAACAGGTTTTTTATTCATATAAATTACCTCTTTTCTGGTTAAATCGCGTACATTATATACCATTTGCTTTTTCATTTCAATAAATTATCATAAATTTGTTTTATTGGTATTGATTTCTTGCTGCACTGGGTATTATAATCTAAAATCATAAATTATTTGTTTAGGATATTTTTGGTGAATTATGAAGAAATTACTGATATATTTAAAGGATTATAAAAAAGAATCTTTTTTGGCTCCGCTTTTCAAAATGCTTGAAGCCATTTTTGAACTGATTGTTCCTCTTGTTGTTGCTTCAATCATTGATAATGGTATTCTGAATAATGACAAAGGTTTTATTATTTCACGAAGCGGCATATTGGTGTTGCTTGCAGTTGTAGGTATGATTGCAGCGATTACTGCTCAGTATTTTGCAGCGAAGGCAGCTACAGGCTTTGGCAAGGAGCTTCGGCATTCTCTTTTTGATAAAATACAGAGCCTATCATTTTCTGAGCTTGATAAAATCGGTGCATCAAGTTTGATAACAAGAATTACAACAGATGCCAATCAGGTGCAAAACGGTGTGAACTTAGTTTTAAGATTGTTTCTCCGCAGTCCGTTCATTGTTTTTGGTGCAATGATTATGGCATTTACCGTTGATGTAAAATGTGCACTGATTTTTGTGGGTGTTATTCCGCTTTTGTCTTTGGTTGTTTTCGGAATTATGGTTTATACAATTCCGAAATATAAAAAGGTGCAGAATCATTTAGACGGTATTACATTGAAAACAAGAGAAAATCTGAGTGGCGCAAGAGTGATAAGAGCCTTTACGCAGGAGGAAAATGAAATTGAGGATTTTACAAAGAAAAATAATCTTCTTTCATTACTTCAGAAGAGTGTAGGAAGAATATCTGCGTTAATGAATCCCGTAACGTATGTAATTATTAATGCAGGTGTTATTCTTCTCATTTACAGCGGTGCAATTCAGGTTAACGAAGGCAATCTTTCACAGGGCGAGGTTGTTGCACTTTATAACTATATGAGTCAGATACTTGTTGAACTGATAAAGCTTGCAAATCTTATTATTACAGTTACAAAGGCTCTTGCCTGTGCTTCAAGAATTGAAAATGTATTAAATCTTGAAAATTCGCTTGAGCATAATTCAAATAATGCAGTTCAGACGAATCATGCAGTTGATTTCAGAAATGTATCATTAAGATATAAGGATGCTTCGGACAACTCGCTTGAAAATATTACCTTCAGTGCAGAAAAAGGCAATGTTATAGGTGTTATAGGCGGTACCGGCAGCGGTAAAACAAGCCTTGTTTCGCTTATTCCGCATTTCTATGATGCAACTGACGGTGAGGTTCTTGTTAACGGTGTTGATGTTAAATCTTATTCAGATGAAGAATTAAGACTGAAAACAGGTTTTGTTCTGCAAAAAGCAGCACTATTTAAAGGAACAGTAAGAGATAATCTTAAATGGGGCAGGGAAAATGCTTCTGACGAAGATATGCTTTCCGCTCTTGAAAAGGCACAGATACTTGATTCTATAAAGGAAAAAGGCGGACTTGATGCTGAAATAGAGCAGAACGGTTCAAACCTTTCCGGAGGTCAGAAGCAAAGACTGTCTGTTGCAAGAGCTTTGGTAAGAAAACCTGAAATTCTTGTGCTTGATGACAGCTCGTCTGCACTTGATTTTGCAACAGAAGCGGCAATGAGAAAAGAAATCTTAAATCTGGATTACAATCCAACTGTTTTTATTGTAAGTCAGCGAGCTTCCTCTGTTATGTGTGCTGATAAGATTATTGTGCTTGATGACGGTGCGGTTGTCGGAATCGGTATGCATAGTGACCTGCTTGAAAGCTGTGAGGTTTATAAGGAAATCTATGATTCACAGTTTGGAAAGGAGGATACTTATGAAAAATAAATCAGTCCTGAAAAAAGTTTTTGCCTATATAGGCAGATATAAGTATCTTCTATTTATTTCATTATTATTTGCTGTACTCTCCGTTGCTTTAACCTTATATGTTCCTGTGCTTGTGGGAAATGCTATAGATTTTATTATTGACAGAAATAATGTGGATTTTGTGTCTATTACGGAAATTCTGATTAAAATAGCAATTATAATTCTTATCACTGCCATTCTTCAGTGGATTATGAATGTCTGCAATAATAAGATAACCTTCAATGTTGTGCGTGATATGAGAGATAAAGCTTTTAAAAAGATAGAGGTGCTTCCTTTCAGTTATCTTGACAGTCATTCCAATGGTGATACCGTAAGCAAGGTAATATCTGATGCAGATCAGTTTGCAGACGGTCTTTTAATGGGCTTCACGCAGCTTTTTACAGGTGTTGCAACAATTATCGGCACTTTGTTCTTTATGCTTTCAATCAATTTTTGGATTACACTTGTAGTTGTTATTCTAACACCGCTTTCATTCTTTATTGCAAGGTTTATTGCCAAAAAAACCTATTCAATGTTTAAGCTTCAGAGTGAAACAAGGGGTGAGCAAACAGCTTTTATTGATGAAATGATTTCAAATCAGAAGGTTATTGAAGCCTATGGTCATAAAAAGCAAAATATGGAAAAATTCGATGAGGTTAATGAAAAACTGCGTAAGTTCTCACTGCGTGCCACCTTCTATTCATCAATAACGAATCCGGCTACCAGATTTGTTAACAGTATTGTTTATGCCGCCGTTGCACTTTTCGGAGCAATTCTTGCAGTTACAGGCTATGGCGGAATAACCGTCGGTATTCTTGCATCCTTCCTCGCATATGCAAATCAGTATACAAAGCCGTTTAATGAAATAAGCGGAGTTGTAACTGAGCTTCAGAATGCAATTGCCTGTGCAGGAAGACTGATTGAACTGATCGAAGAGGATGAGGTTAAGCCTGATACAGAGAGCAGTGAGGCGCTGAATCAGGTTAAAGGTGATATAGTGCTTGATAATATAGCGTTCAGCTATACTCTGGATAAGGAGCTTATTAAAAATCTTTCATTAAATATAAAGCATGGAATGCGAGTGGCAATTGTAGGTCCTACAGGCTGTGGTAAAACAACACTCATAAATCTTTTAATGAAATTTTATGATATAAACAGCGGCTCAATCTCCGTTGACGGCATTGATTATAATGATATTAATGTTAACTCTCTCAGAAGTGCTTTCGGTATGGTTTTGCAGGATACCTGGCTAAAAAACGGCACAATTCTTGAAAATATATGTATGGGCAAGCCTGATGCCACATTGGATGAAGCAATTGAAGCGGCTAAAAAAGCCCATGCTCATTCGTTCATTAAAAGATTGCCTGACGGATATAACACTTTTATCGGAGCAGACGGAGGCAATCTTTCACAGGGACAGAAACAACTTCTATGTATAACAAGACTGATGCTTGTTAATCCGCCTATGCTTATACTTGATGAAGCAACATCAAGTATTGATACACGAACCGAGATTAAAATTCAAAAGGCATTCAATACTTTAATGCAGAATAAGACCACCTTTATTGTTGCTCACAGATTATCAACAATAAAAAATGCTGATTTAATACTTGTTATGAATAACGGTACTGTCATTGAAATGGGAACGCATAAAGATTTACTTGACAAAAAGGGATTTTATAATAAACTGTATTATAGTCAGTTTAACGGTTTTAACGGTTAAAAATCACGGAGGATTTTAATTTTGGATATTATTATTGTAGGCTGCGGAAAGCTTGGCGGCTGTCTGGCAAAAAAATCTGTCTGACGAAAACCATAATGTTACTGTGTTTGACAGAAATGAAGAGCTTGTTAGCGGTATTGTAGACAAATACGATGTTCAGGGCTTTGTGGGCGGTGCAACAATTAAGCGTGATCTTGATGAAGCAGGTGTTAAGAAGGCGGATCTTCTGATTGCTACTACTGCATCGGATGAAAATAATATTTTGTCCTGCTTTATTGCAAAAACATTGGGTGCTAAGCACACAATTGCAAGAGTAAGAAATCCTGAATATATCAAGCAAATTAATTTTATGAGAAATGAGCTTGGAATTTCCATGCTTATTAATCCGGATTTCAATGCGGCACTTGAAATAGCAAGAATTATCCAGTTTCCAAGTGCAATGAATGTTGAAACTTTTGCTGATGGACTTGTTGATATTGCTGAGGTTAAAATTTATCCTGACAGCTCCTTTGCCGATACTAAAATCGGGAATATATCATCAAAATTTAAAAACAGAATGATTATCTGTGCTGTTGTAAGAGGTGATCAGGTATATATTCCTAACGGTGATTTTATTTTAAATGCATATGATAAAATATATATTACAGGCCATCACAAATACCTTGCGTCAATTATAAAGGAAATAAATCCGAATAAGAAATTTGCTTCAATTAAGGATATTATGATAATAGGCGGTTCAAGAATTGCCTTCTATCTTGCAGGAATGCTTGAAAACCAAGGCAAGAATGTTGTTTTGGTTGAGAAAAATCTGCCAAAGTGTGAAGGACTTTCTGAACTGTTAAACGGTACAACCGTAATCTGCGGCGATGCCAATGAGTATGACTTCATGAAAGAGGAAGGCATTGAAAATATGGATGCCGTTATTACGCTCACAAATAACGACGAGCTTAATATTATGGTGGCTGCATTTGCAGAAACCTGCAATGTTCCGAAAACGGTTACCAAAATCAATAATGCAAATTTATCTATTCTGCTTGACAGATTTTCTTCTGACAGCTGTATTAATGTTACGGATATTGCAAGTGACAGCATCATTCATTACATCAGGTCCAAAAAAAATGTAAGCTCAGGCGAAATGAAACGTCTTTATAAGCTTGTAGGCGGCAAGGTTGAAGCAACGGAATTTGTTGTAGACGGAAAAACAAAGAATGTAAATAAGCCGTTGTTTAATATTCAGTTCAAACGAGATGTACTTATAGCTTCAATAAGCAGAAAGGGAAAAATTATTTTCCCAAAAGGTGATGATTCAATCGAAATCGGTGATAGAATTATTATTGTTTCAAAGGACAGAAAGATTGAAAAAATAAACGATATTTTTGATTAATTCATTAATTTTTACTTAATGAAGGATTTATAAAGGTGGATTATGAATTACAGATCTGTGGCTTATGTTCTTGGGGAACTGTTTATGGTAGTCGGGGCACTGATGCTGCTTCCGATTGCTATATCCTTTTACTATAGAGAAGGGTTAACAATAGCATTTTTGGTTCCTGCTGCATTGTTGCTTTTTATCGGAATTCTTCTTATAGCAAGAAAACCGAAGAGATTTAATATTTACACGAAGGAAGGACTTGTTATTTGCGGTCTTTCATGGATATCTATGTCGGCCTTTGGTGCCTTGCCGTTTATAATCAGCGGTGTAATTCCGAATTATATAGATGCTTTTTTTGAAACCTGTTCAGGCTTTTCAACAACCGGCGCTACTATATTAACTGAAATACAATCATTGCCGAAGTCTGTTTTATTCTGGCGTTCCTTTACACACTGGATTGGCGGAATGGGAATTTTGTCCTTTATGATTGCAATCATTCCAAAAAGTGAAAGTCATTCTATGTATATAATGAAAGCGGAGGTTCCGGGACCAAAGGCAGGAAAGGTTGTTTCCAAAATTCAGGATAGTGCACGAATATTGTACATAATATATTGTGCATTAACCGTGATTGAAATAATTGTATTATACTTTTTTACAAAAATGCGTTTGTTTGATGCTGTAACAACTGCTTTTTCAACTGCGGGAACAGGCGGTTTTTCAGCTTTGAATAATTCAATTGCGGGTTATAACAGTTCGTTAATTGAATGGATTATTATAGTATTTATGTTCTTGTTTGGTGTTAACTTCAATCTTTATTTCTTTATTCTTATCAGAAGATTTTCAAGTGCCTTCAGGAATGAAGAATTATGGACATATGTTGCTGTTAATGTTGCATCAATTTTATTGATAACATTGAGTATTTCAAATAATTATGACCGTATAACCGATGCTATACGTGATGCCGCGTTTAATGTTAACTCTATTATGACTACAACAGGCTTTTGCACTGTTGACTTTGATAAATGGAATACTTTCAGTAAGGTTATACTTGTATTTTTAATGTTTATTGGTGCTTGTGTTTCTTCAACAGGCGGAGGTATAAAAGTTACTCGTATTATACTGTATTTTAAAGAAATGCATGCCGATATAAAACGTACGCTTAAGCCGAATGCTATAACAAAAATAAGAATGAACGGCAATGCTGTTGAGAAAAAAGTTATTCAGGGACTTAATTCCTATCTTGTAATTTATCTTGGCATTTTAGTGATTTCTACAGCTATTGTTTCTGTTAACGGATTTGATTTTACATCAACATTAACTTCGGTTATTACGTGCCTGAATAATGTGGGACCCGGATTGGGTATTGTCGGCCCGACAGGTAATTATGCTTCATTTTCGGTTTTGTCAAAGCTTGTTTTCTGTTTTGATATGCTTGCAGGAAGACTTGAACTGTTTCCCATTTTAATTTTGTTTGTACCGAGAACTTATAAAAAATAATTGCAGTTCATAAGCATAGTATTGCACATATAATTGTTATTATATATCTAGGAGAATTTTGATATTATGGAAAAGTTTCAGTCAATTTTAGAAGGTATTGATAATGTGGTTTGGGGACCGATAACACTTTTGCTTTTAGTTGGTACCGGTATTTTTCTTACTGTAAAATTAAGATTTGTTCCTTGGAAAATGCTGCCGTCTTCATTAAAAGCAATTGTAAGTCCTGAGTCAAGAAAAACTAATGGAAAAAAAGGTGAAATCTCTCCATTCTCGGCTTTGATGACTGCATTGGCAGGAACTATAGGAACAGGAAATATTGTCGGTGTAGCAACTGCAATGGTTTCGGGTGGTCCCGGTGCTCTTGTCTGGATGTGGGTTGCTGCAGCATTCGGAATTTCAACGAAATATGCAGAGTGTGCACTTGCCATAAAATATCGTTCAACTAACGAAAAGGGCGAGGTTGTAGGCGGTCCGATGTATACAATTAAAAATGCTTTCAAGCATAAAGGCTTTGCTGCTTTTCTGGCAGGTGCATTTGCATTGTTTACAATATTTGCATCATTTGGTATAGGCAATCTTTCACAGGCAAATTCAATATCAAGCTCTATTGATAAAACCTTTTCGCTTCCGACGTGGATAACCGGTATCATTCTTGCATTGTTAACAGGAATTATAGTTTTCGGAGGAATAAAATCCATTTCAAAGGTTTCTTCTGTGCTTGTTCCTGTGATGGCTGTTTTTTACATAGTTTCCGGTCTGGTTGTTATTTGTTTGAACTATAAAAACATTCCTGCCGGTTTGGGGACAATTTTTTCAATGGCATTCGGCGGAAGAGCAGTTGCAGGCGGTATTGCAGGTGCTATAACTGCTTCTATGATGAACAGCATTAAATTTGGTGTTGCACGCGGTGTATTTTCAAATGAAGCAGGTCTTGGTTCTGCCGCAATCACTGCATCATCTGTTTCAACTGATAATCATGTTGAGCAGGGCTTTATAAATATGTGCGGCACATTTATTGATACTATCATTGTTTGCACAATAACAGGTCTTGCCATTGCATCTTCAGGTGTTCTTGGTTCTGTTGATGATAAGGGGGATTTTGTATCCGGCTCCAATCTTACTATTTCAGCTTTTGAATCAGCACTTGGAAAACCCGGTGCAATTATTGTAACAATCGGAATTTTAATGTTTGCTTTTTCAACAATTCTCGGCTGGGAATATCAGGGTGAGAAGGCACTTGAATATTTATTTAAAAAACCGTTTATCTGTTATATTTACAGAGTTGTTTTTGCAGTGTTTGTTTTTGTTGGCTCAACCGTTGCTCTTGATATTGCATGGACATTCAGTGATATTGCCAATGGTCTTATGGCTATACCTAATCTTATTTCGCTTCTTGTTTTATCCGGTGTTATTGCAAGGGATACAAAAGAGTACAGAAGAAAAGCAAAACAGCTTAAATAAACAATTGGATTCAAATTATTCTATCTTATATTGACTTTTTACAACAAACATTATAAAATGTTTTAGTAAATAATTTATCTGTATGAGGTGTTGCTGATGGCAAACTGTCCTAACTGTGGAGAAAAAATACCTTTTTGGAATATAAAAGCCGAATGCTCAAAATGCGGAGTATCCATTCCGAATTTCAATTGGGTGGAAAGGCTTGAAGAGGATAATAAAAATGCCGAAAAATCTTTTGGTGTTTTTTATAAAACCATAAACAGAATGCAATATTCGCTTTTAGGAAGTAAGCTCCGCATTGTAAGACTTGTGCTTACCTTTCTTCCTGTTATCGGCTTTATACTTCCGTGGGCATCCGTTAAAAGTGATGGTTCAAGCTTTGATTTGGCTTTGTTGTCATTTTCAGGCGGCAAAACTGCAATAGATATTCTATCTCAGGTTTTCAGTAATTTTTCACTTATTTCTGCTAATATGGGATTTGAGAATAACAGTGGTCCGGTTACCTTTATGTTTCTGGGAACTGTATTTTTCTTTCTTTCATTATTATTCATTGTGTTTGCGTTTTTGCTTAATATATTAAAGTGTGCAAAGCCGAAAACCAAATCAACTGTAATTTTTGATATTTTTTCAATTGCTGCTTCAATTGTTTCAGTAGTTCTTTTCACAATAGCATCATCCGGTAATGATTTTACTGCATTTGCTATGGGCAGTTTAGCTGCAATAAATATTTCAGGCGGATTTTCATGGGGGTATATAGTTGCGGTGATACTTCTGATTGCTGCAACAGGTATTAATGTTGCTGTTGCAGTTGCACCTGCTAAGAGTGACGAGGAGCTTGAAGCAGAAAGAATTGCAAAGGCTGATGCTAAAGAAGCAAAGGCAAAAGCAGAAGAAATAAGAAAACAGAAGGCTCGTGAAGAAGCTGCAAAGGCCTATGAAGAAGAGCAGAAGAATATTATTGCCGAAGCAAAGAAAAAGGTAGCCGAAAGAAAGGCTAAAGAAGAAGCCAAAAAACATACAAAATAATATTTAAGTATTGAGCAAAGAATTGAGCTAAATGAAAGACAAGAAAAACTATTCGCTAACATATCCGAAAATTGTTGCTGCAGGATTTGCATTAATTATAATATTAGGATCATTGCTTTTAATGCTTCCGATCAGTTCAAAACAAGGCGGTATTGATTATATAGATGCCTTGTTTACTTCTGTATCTGCAACCTGTATTACCGGGCTTGTTCCTTTTGATACTTTCAGTAATTGGAGCGTTTTTGGTCAGATTGTTATTCTTTGTCTTATTCAGATAGGCGGTCTTGGTTTTATAACTGTTCTTGCTTTGTTTGTTAACGTTTTCAGAAAGCGTTTAAGCCTTAAGTATAGAATTCTTTTAAAGGAGAGCATTGGCTCTCTTCATCTTTCCAACGTACGTGTTCTGGTTAAAACTGTAATTGTATTTACGGTTGTATGTGAGCTTGCAGGTGCAGCACTTTTATCTGTTCGTTTTATTCCTCTTGCCGGATTTAGACGAGGCGTGTATATGGCAGTGTTTACCAGTGTTTCAGCTTTTTGCAATGCAGGTTTTGATTTAATGGGGATGTTTTCTCCGTCATCTTCACTTACAACTGTTAATAATGATCCCGTGATTATTTTAACTATTTCTGCTCTTATCGTTTTGGGCGGTATTGGTTTTATTGTTTGGCAGGACCTTAAGGATAAAAAGTTTAAGATTAAAACACTTTCGGTGCATTCAAAGCTTGTTTTTTGTTCTACTGCTGTTTTACTGCTTTGCGGAATGGCTCTTTTTTTTCTTTTTGAGTATAATTGCACTTTTAAAAATATGGATTTAGGTACAAAACTGCTTAATTCATTTTTTTGCAGTGTAACACCAAGAACAGCAGGTTTCAACAGTGTTGAAATAGCAGATATGAATCCTGTTTCACGAATGCTTACAATCGTATTTATGTTTATAGGAGGGTCAAGCGGTTCAACTGCAGGCGGTGTTAAAACAACAACTGTTGCTGTTTTGGTTCTGTGTGTGATAGCAAATATTCGTAATAAGAATGAAATTACTGTGTTTAATAACAGAATAACTCTTGATACTGTTAAAAAGGCTGTTTCTGTTGTTGTTATAAATTTATTTGAAATTTTTTTAGGAATAATTATTATTTCTTTTTCTCAAAGTGAGCTTTCTCTTGCTGATGTTGTATTTGAATGTGCTTCGGCAATGGGAACTGTTGGTATTACAACAGGTATTACTTCAAGACTTAATATAGTTTCAAAGCTTGTTATAATAATTTTGATGTATATAGGACGATTGACAAGCTTAATTTTTGCCCTGTCATTTGTTGTCACAAAACCTAAAACAACCACTAAGAAGCCTAAAGGTGAATTTATGGTAGGGTAGCAGAATAATATAAGTTAATCTCCTTGCAGGCTGTGGCAGGGAATTGTTAATGTAAAATTTTTATTGCAGCGGAAAGATATGTGAATTAATAATGAAAACATTTTTGGTGATTGGAGCCGGTGAATATGGTTCCCATTTGGCAATTAACCTTTGCAAAATGGGAAATGAGGTTTTGCTTGTTGATAAAGATGAAAACATAATTAATGAAATTTCACACCGCATTACTTCTGCCGAGATAGGTGACTATACAATGAGAAGCAATCTTGAAGCTCTGGGTGTTAATGATTATGATTATGTTTTTGTTTGTGTTGGAGGTTTTCAGGACAGTCTTGTTATTGTAGACATTCTAAGAGAACTTGGAGCTTCTCAGATTATCGCTAAAGCTATATCCGAAATACATGAAAAGTTTTTGCTGAAAAACGGTGCTGACAGAGTTGTTTATCCTGAAAGAGATATTGCGTATAATACTGCTGTTGAATATTCAAACAAAAATATTTATGAGTATATAAGATTAAGTGATAATGCAGGAATTTATGAGATTGAAACACCGGGTAATTGGTGCGGTAAAAGTCTTATAGATCTTAATGTTCGTAAGTTTCATAATGTAACTGTAATTGCATCAAAGGACAGTTTCAATAAAGTTACTGCCATAAATTCGGCAGATTATATTTTCACAAGGGATGAACATATAATTGTTATGGGAACTGCAAGTGATATAAAAAAAATAACTAAGAATTAAAACACCGAATTTCGGTGTTTTTCTTTATGTTGATTAATTTAAAGTAAAATGCTATAATCATACTATAAAATATAAGGGGATATTTATGGAATATAATATGCTTTTCAGCCCTTTGAAAATAGGTAATGTTGAAATAAAAAACAGAATTGTTATGGCGCCGATGATGATGGGTTTCGGTCAGTTCAACGGCAACGCAACTGAAAAAATGATTAATTATTATGAAGAAAGAGCTAAGGGTGGTACGGGTCTTATCATCACCGAAATTACACGTGTTAACGATTTAACAGGTGCTTCTTCATTCGGTCAGCTTGCAGCATCTAAGGATAGGAATATTGAATCTATCTCATGTCTTGCAGAAAGAATGCATAAGCATGGTGCAAAAATATTTGTTGAGCTTCATCATCCCGGCAGGCAGAATGTGAATCTTATGATTAATACTGTTCCTATTTCAGTACTGTGTGATAATATTATGCCTAAGAATCTATATAGCAAGCTGCTTTACGGAAGTATTGTTCCGCTTGGTAAAAAGCTTGTAGAAAAGGATTTATTCTTCAGAACAGTTTCGCCGAGCAAATCAAACAGAAGTAAATTTGCTGAAAGTACCAATAAGGCACTATCTGTTAGTCAGATTAAGAAAATTATTTCACAGTTCGGTGATGCCGCATACAGAGTAAAAAAGGCAGGCTGTGACGGCATTGAGCTTCATGCAAGCCACGGTTATTTAATTCAGCAGTTTTTATCTCCCGAAACAAATAAACGAACTGATCAATACGGCGGAAGTCTTGAAAACAGAATGAGATTTCTGCTTGAAATTATTGATGATGTACGTAAAAAATGCGGAAAAGATTATCCTCTTATTGTTCGTTTAACTGTTGATGAGATGTATGATAAAATCGGGCAGAGCAATAAGGGCTATACGCTCTCGGAAGGTATTGAAATGGCAAAAATCCTTGAAAAGAAGGGCATAGATGCTATTGATGTTTCCTCCGCAGGTTATGATACATTTAATTATTGGCTTGAACCAACAACATTCGAATGCGGGTGGCGTAAAAATTTAGCGGCAGAGATAAAAAAGTCGGTTAATATTCCTGTTATTGCCGCTAATCTTATCCGTTCGCCTGAACAGGCTGAGCAGCAGCTTCAGGAGGGTATACAGGATTTTGTTGCACTTGGCAGACCGCATATTGCAGATCCGCATTGGTGCAATAAGGTGCTTGAAAACAGAGAAGATGAAATCAAACGCTGTGTCTGCTGCCTTTACTGCTTTGAAAGTATGATGGAGGGTGCATATATCGGTGAGCACGGTCACTGCTCGGTTAATCCGTTTGTCGGCAGAGAAGGTGAAAAGCTGCCTGAAAACGGAAACAGTAGAAGGGTTGTTATAATCGGTGCAGGTGTTGCGGGTCTTACCGCGGCTGAGCTGCTTGCAAAAAGAGGTTTTGAGGTTACCGTTATTGAAAAAGAAAAACAGGCAGGCGGTCAAATTAATCTTGCCGATAAGCCTCCTCACAAGGGAAAGCTTCATTGGTGTGCCGAAGATTTGCTTACAAATGCAGAAAAAGCAGGGGCAAAGATTATTTACGGTGTTACTGCAACCAAAGATATTATTGCAGCATATTCACCTGAATATGTTATAAATGCAACAGGCGGAAATGCTGTTCAGCCAAAGGCATTTGAGGGCGAAAATGTTGTTACTGTTACAGAAATTTTAAACGGCAATATCAAAGTTGAAAATAAAAAGGTTTGTGTAATCGGCTCCGGTATGACAGGTCTTGAAACATCTGAACTTCTTTGTGAAGCAGGAAATCAAGTATCCATTGTTGAAATGGCAGATGAAATTGCACCCGGTGCATGGTTCCAGCATCTTGATGATGCTTTACCTAAGTTAAAAAGATATAATACAAGGTTTTACACATCTTCAAAATTAACTGAAATAAAGTCGGATGGAATTATTATTGAAAATATTAAAACAAAGAAAGCTGAGCATTTGTCTTGTGATTTAGTTGTTTTATCATTAGGCGTAAGACCTGATAATGCATTGTATGAGGAAATCAAGAATTTATTTAAACACGTTTATAATATAGGTGATTCTTCAAAAGTTGGCAGAATCTATAATGCAACAGAAAGTGCATATCAGGTTGTTAAATCAATAAAATAAGTATTAAAAAAGCGAAAATGTTTTATAATTACATTTTCGCTTTTTTGGGTATTGACATATACCCTGACAGGGTATATAATAAAAATACCCCATTAGGGTATAAGGAGGTTGCTGCTTATGGAAGAATGTAATTGCTGTCATAAAACAAAGCAGAGAAGTGAAGCAGAGTACAAATTACTGATTAACCGCCTGAACAGAATAGAGGGACAGATCAGAGGGATAAAGGGTATGGTTGAAAATGATGCCTACTGTACGGATATTATAACTCAGGTTGCAGCTGCAACTGCGGCTCTTAATTCTTTTAACCGTGAATTGCTTTCAACGCATATTAAAACCTGTGTTGCAGATGATATTAAGGCAGGAAAAAATGAAACGGTTGATGATTTGCTTTCTACGCTTCAGAAATTAATGAAATAAAGATTGGTTGTTGATATATGAAGGAATTTAATGTTACGGGAATGACCTGTGCTGCCTGCAGTGCACGCGTTGAGAAAGCTGTTTCTGCTGTAGACGGTGTTGATATGGTTGCAGTTAATCTGCTTACCAATTCCATGGTTGTTGACGGAAAAGCAGATGCTTCTGTCGTCATAGGTGCAGTTGAAAATGCAGGTTACGGTGCAGAGGAAAAGTCCCATGATACAAAAAAGGAAAAGGATGATGTTCTGAAAGATGAGCAGACTCCTTTGATGTTAAAAAGGCTTATTTCATCAGTTGTATTGCTGATTCCGCTGATGTATGTTTCCATGGGACATATGATGTGGGGCTGGCCCGTGCCGTCTTTTCTTGATGGAAATCATCTTGGTATTGCATTGTTTCAGCTTATATTTACAATTGCAATAATGGTGATAAATCAGAAATTCTTTATAAGCGGTTTTAAAGGCTTGATTCACAGAGCACCAAATATGGATACACTTGTTGCTCTCGGCTCAGGTGCAGCATTTATTTACAGCACGGTTGTTATGTTTTTAATGACTGTGGAAATAACAAGGGGAAATACTTCGGCTGCCCATACTTATATGCATGATTTGTATTTTGAGTCTGCAGCTATGATTTTAGCACTTATAACGGTAGGCAAAACGCTTGAAGCATATTCAAAGGGCAGAACAACGGATGCACTTAAAAGCCTGATGAAGCTCGCTCCCGATAATGCAACAGTAGTAAGAAACGGCAAGGAAATTACAATCAATGCAGAAAATGTTGTTGTTGATGATATATTTGTTGTTCGTCCGGGTGAAAGCATTCCTGTTGACGGTATTGTTGTAAAAGGTGAGAGTGCTGTTGATGAATCTGCATTAACAGGTGAGAGTATACCTGTAGATAAAGCAGTCGGAGACAATGTTTCGGCAGCAACAATAAATCAAAGCGGCTTTATTGAATGCAGGGCAACCTCTGTAGGGCAGAATACAGCGATTTCCAAAATCATAAAAATGGTTTCGGATGCATCTGCAACGAAAGCGCCTATAGCAAAAATTGCCGATAAGGTTTCGGGTGTGTTTGTACCTATTGTTATGGCGATTGCTTTGGTTACAATGGCAGTGTGGCTTATAACAGGGCAGAGCATAGGCTTTTCACTTGCAAGAGGTATATCCGTTCTTGTAATTAGCTGCCCTTGTGCACTTGGTTTAGCTACGCCTGTTGCAATTATGGTAGGCAGCGGAAAGGGTGCTAAAAACGGTATTCTGTTCAAAACTGCAGAAAGCCTTGAGATTGCAGGAAAAACGGATATAGTCTGCCTTGACAAAACCGGAACGGTAACAGAGGGTAATCCATCTGTTACCGATATCAAATCAGATGATGAAGAAAAGCTGTTGAAGCTTGCTTATGCAATTGAAAGCAAAAGTGAACATCCGCTTTCAAAAGCAATTATTAAATATTGTGAAAACGAAAATATTCCATTGCTTGATGCCGAGAATTTGAAAGCAGTTGCAGGCAATGGATTAGTCGGAACTGTTAACGATGCAGAGGTTTACGGCGGAAATATTGAATATATAAGCAGTATTGCTGCAATTCCCGAAGCATATTTATCTTATGCAAATGAACTTTCGGGAATGGGAAAAACTCCTTTATTTTTTGCCGCTGACAAGAAGTTTTTAGGTGTTATAGCGGTTGCGGATACGGTTAAGGAAACGAGTAAGCAGGCAGTTGAAAACCTGAATAAAATGGGTGTTTCCGTTGTTATGATTACAGGAGATAATGAAGAAACCGCCAATGCAATCGGCAGCCAGGTTGGAATAAGCAATATTATTTCAAAGGTATTGCCTGACGGCAAAGAGGAAAAAGTGCGTTTACTCTCAGAATACGGCAATGTTGCTATGGTTGGTGACGGCATAAATGATGCTCCTGCACTTACCAGAGCAAGCACAGGTATTGCAATCGGTGCGGGAACAGATGTTGCAATTGATGCAGCGGATGTTGTGCTTATGAAAAGTAATCCTGAAGACGTTTCATCAGCAATCACCTTATCCAGAAAGGTCATTCAGAACATAAAAGAAAATTTATTCTGGGCATTTATTTATAATATTATTGGTATTCCTGTTGCCGCAGGTGTGCTTTATCCTGCGTTCGGAATAACGCTTAATCCTATGATTGGTGCGGCGGCAATGAGCCTTTCAAGCTTTTGTGTTGTTATGAATGCTTTAAGGCTGAATATCGTTAATATAAATAAAATCACTCATAAATCATCAAAAAGGAAGGAAATAGATATGAGCATTTTTAAAAAGGATAATAAACCTTACATTGTTATTGAAGGAATGATGTGTGCACATTGTGAGGCACATGTTACGGAAGCTCTTGATAAAATCGGTGTTAAGGTAACAGCGGACCATTCAAAAAACAGAGCAGTCATTGAAAGCGGTGAAATCGATGAAGCTGCAATCAAGCAGACTGTTACGGATGCAGGTTATAAGTTTATTGAAATTAAGAAGTAAACGCCTCATAATAAATATAAAAAAAGCCTCACATAGTGAGGCTTTTTTATATGATCAAAAGACTTTTATCAACGGTTGAAATGTTTTCGCATCCGTTTTCGGTAACAATGCAGACATCTTCGATTCTTATACCGAATTTATTGGGAATATAAATTCCCGGCTCAACGGAGGTTACATTGCCCACCTCGTAAATATCTTCACTTTTTGGTGATGAGCTGAAGCCCTCGTGAATATCAAGACCTACTCCGTGACCAAGCGAATGGCGAAAATATTTTCCCATATGCTTTTCTTCAAGTACATCATATGCCGCCTGATACACATCGGAACACTTAACGCCGTTTTTAAGTGCGCCAATTCCCGCAAGCTGGGCATTTAAAACAAGGCTGTACATTTCTTTCATTTCATCCGTTGCACTGCCTACGGCGATTGTACGCGTCATATCGGAGTGATAGCCCTTGTATGTTGCACCGAAATCAAATAACACAAAATCACCTTTATGAATTACTTTGTCACTCGGCACACCGTGCGGAAGGGAAGTATGAGCTCCCGTTAAAAGAATAGTTGAAAAGGAAAGTCCGTCTGATCCGTTTTTCGCCATTAAATAATCAAAGTAGGATTGCATCTCTTTTTCTGTTTTTCCTGCTTCAACATAATTCAGAAGCTCAATAAAGCTTTTTTCGGCAATTGAATTTGCCTGCTTCATAAGCTCAATTTCATCAGCCGATTTAACATTTCGTATCCTCATAAGCCTGCTGTCAATGCCTGTAAATTTACAGCCTGTTGCTTCTTTATAAGCATTATATGCCTTTAATGATATCGTTTCATTTTCAAAAGCAATCTTTTGAACATTATGCCTTTTGCATATATCGGCAACTTCATCGGTGAATTTTGACGTTATTTCAATAACCCTTAAGCCTGTTTCCTTTGCGTGGTTTTCAGCTTCTTCAGTATATCTTGAATCAACAAAATGATATGCACTGCCGTCTTTTAAAAGCAGAACAGCACCCTCGCTTGGCGAAAAACCGCAAAGATAGTGCATATTGCTTTCGTTAAGAAGCAATAGTGCATCACACTCAAGACTATTAATCATATTAGTACAATTATTTATTTTCATTATTAATCACCAAATCAATTATAAAATTTTAAATTTATTATGTCAAATTTTATTGACATTAATTTTCATATATGATAATTTTATGTATCATAAAAAAGAGGTAATTATTTATGGAAAAATACTTAATTAATCCTAATCAGAAAATTAGTAAAATTAACAAGGATATTTACGGTCATTTTGCAGAGCATCTCGGAAGATGTATTTATGAGGGAATATATGTTGGTGAAAATTCCAAAATTCCTAATGTAAACGGTATGCGCAGTGATGTGGTGAATGCACTTAAAGATATGGGAATTCCTGTTCTTCGCTGGCCCGGTGGCTGCTTTGCCGATGAATATCATTGGAAAGACGGTATCGGTGCAAAGGAAAACAGAAAGAAAATGGTTAACACCCATTGGGGCGGTGTTGTTGAAGACAATTCCTTTGGCACTCACGAATATTTTGAGCTTTGTGAACAGCTTGGATGTGATACGTATATTAACGGCAATGTCGGCTCAGGCACGGTTCAGGAGATGAATGAGTGGGTTGAATATATGACTTTTGACGGGGTTTCGCCTATGGCAGAGCTTCGTAAGGCAAATGGAAGAGAAAAGCCGTGGAAGATTAAATACTTCGGTGTCGGCAATGAATCATGGGGCTGCGGCGGCACCATGGATCCTGAATACTATGGATGCCTTTTCAAGAGATATAACACATATGTAAGAGATTATGATGATAAAAACAGAATTAAGAGAATTGCCTGCGGACCGAATGTAGATGATTATCACTGGACACGAGAGGTTATGGATAAGGTTAAGCATAAGGCACAGGGTATATCTCTTCATTACTATACAATTCCTACAGGCGAGTGGCATCATAAAGGCTCGGCAACCGAATTTGATGTTAAGGAATACAATTCAACTATCTGCAAGGCTTATAAAATGGAAGAATTGATTAATAATCATCTTGCTGTTATGGATTGTGTCAATCCGCAGAAATGGGTTAAGCTGATTGTTGATGAATGGGGTACGTGGTATGATGTTGAGCCGGGCACAAACCCCGGATTCCTTTATCAGCATAATACAATGCGTGATGCAATTGTTGCCGGTTTAACACTAAATATTTTCAATAAGCATGCAGACAGAATTATGATGGCAAACATTGCTCAGACTGTTAATGTGCTTCAGGCAGTTGTGCTTACAGATGCTGAAAAAATGGTTCTTACTCCGACATATCACGTTTTCAAAATGTATAAGGATCATCAGGAAAATACACTTGTTGGTTCATATATAACAACTGATGAAATTAACTCAGTTAATGATAACAACAAAGCATTCCCTCAGCTTGTTGAGTCTGCTTCCGTTGATGAAAACGGTATAATTTATTCAACAATAACAAATACGTCTGCTTCAAAATCAGCAAAAATCAAGTGCCAGATTGCCGATACTAAGGTGAAATCAATTAAGGCAGAAATTCTTACAGGTGAAATTCACGATAAGAATGATTTTGATAATACAGAGGCAGTTAAGGTTGAGGAATTCACTGATTTCAGAATGCTTAAAGATGGCTTTACCGCAACCATTCCGGCTTGCTCGGTTGTTAAATTTGTTATTGAAAAGTAATGGAGCATTTATGTAAAAAATGCCTTCTGCTTGAAGCAGGGGAGAATGCCGCTTTTAAAACAGTTACTGATTATCTTGATACATTGGATAATAGTTTAAAAGCAGATAAGGTTTTATATGAAAAACGCCTTTCCTTTTGCAGGAAATGTGATTTTCTTATTTCGGGAATGTGCCGCAAATGCGGCTGCTATGTTGAAATAAGAGCGGCATTGAAAGATAAAACCTGCCCGAATTACGATAACAGAAAATGGTAAAATGCACAGCACAGTGTGATTTTTGCTCTGTGCTGTTTAATTTTTTCAATATCTTCACATATTATTTTTATGAGAAGTTTGAAAAGAATAAAATTGAATAATTTATATGATTTTACATTTTTACTGAAACCGTTAATGCTGCTTTCAGTTGTATCTGCATTAACATATGGCTTAAAACTGCTTGGTGTTGCCGCTGCTGATAAAATTTTTTTTACAGTAATGATTGTTGCTTTAATCACGGTAACTTTGAATAGGATTAATAATATTTATAAAAAAATATCCTTTGTTCTTATTTTATTTATTTTTATTATTTTGTATCTGAATGTTTATGATGAGCTAATCGTTTATCTTGCAAAAAAATGTGAAAAAAGCGGAGTTATCTTTGGTGTTTTAAACGCAGTTTTTAATACCTTTGGATTAACTGATTTTGAAAATCTTATTTATCATACTGCATATGGCGGCTCAAAATTCATCAACGGAAAAATAGCAACAGGTGCAGTTGATATTTTTCTGCTTAAACAGAATTGCAGGGAAGCATCAATGTATTTATGCGGAAGATATTTGATTCTTTTTGCCGCAGTAGGAATTGCTTTTGCCATAAACAAACACAGAAAAGCAGTATTCTTTATAACTGTTTTCGCTTTTTTAACAGGGAATTTAACCGTTTATCTTTTAATGCTTTTATTTGTATTTATGCCGTATTATTTTATATTTCTTTTATTCAGCTTTATATGCTATTTTATTGCTAATGTTGCTGAAATCAGAGGCGGCTTCGGTATTAACGGATCAATTTTAGAGCTTATTGTTTATCGTGACAACATTGTTTATATATTTGCCTTAGGTATATTTCTTTGTGCAGTTGCATATTATCTTTCCCGTCTTGCAAAGGAAAGGCGAAAATGGTAATATATAAACGGTGATGGCAATGAATATCAGGAAAGAACTGTTTATAAATCAGGATTTAAAATATAAAGCTTTCCAAAGTAAGCTCATTCCGAATATCAGCTGTGATAGAATTATAGGGGTAAGAATACCGCAGCTTCGTAAAATCGGAAAAACACTTGAAGATAATAATTTTGAATGGGATTTTTATGAAGAGGTTATGCTTCACGGCTTTTATATCGGTTATGCAAAATTGCCCCTTGAAGAAAGGCTTGCACTTTTAGATGAATTTGTACCGTATATTGATAACTGGGCAGTTTGTGACTGTGTTTGTTCAACATTAAAGTTTATCAGCAATAATAAAGCTGAGTTTCTTAAATATTTGAAGAAATATATGAAGTCTGATAAAGAGTATGACGTTCGTTTTGCTGTAGTCGTATTAATGAATTATTATATTGATGATGTGTATTCAGACTTTGCAGTTGATTATTTTATAAATATCAAAAGTGATTTTTATTATGTAAATATGGCTGCTGCTTGGGCTTTATCCGTTGCATTTGTTAAATACAGTGATAAGGTTATGCCTGCGATAGAAGACGGAAGATTGACGGATGAAATCCATAATATGACAATTTCCAAAATTCGTGACAGTTTCAGAGTTGACAAGGAAACGAAAGCATATTTAAAAGGCTTGAGAAAGTAAAATGGAAACCGCCTGAGTGATGATAAATCATTCAGGCGGTTTATTTATTATTTGAGTTTTTCAACAAGCATTCTTGAAACTTTGTAAACATCTCCGCATCCAAGAGTGATAACCATATTGCCGTCCTCACAGTTTTCTGCAAGATACTCTGCAATATCCTCAAGTTTATCAATCTGAATACAGTTCGGAATTTTATCTGATAAATCTGTTGCTTTAATTCCTATGGTGTTTACCTCACGGCTTCCCATAATTTCGGACACAACGCATTTATCGGCAATCTGCAGAACCTTTGCAAAATCATCAAGAAGCTTCGATGTTCTGGTGTAGGTGAACGGCTGGTGAACTGCCCATACCCGTTTATAGCCCATTTTCATTGCGGCATTAAGTGTTACTTCAATTTCTTTTGGGTGATGTGCATAATCATCAACAATGGTAATGCCTTTGTATGTGCCTTTAAGTTCAAATCTTCTTCCGGCACCGCCGAAGGCCTTGAGTCCTCTGCAAATGCTTTCGGCATCTGCACCGCTGATATAAGCAGCCGCAAAAGCGGCAAGTGAATTTAAAATATTGTGGCTTCCCGGAACGGAAAGAACAACATGTGCAACAAATTCACCATTGTGGTAAGCGTCATATTCAGATCTGAAGCCGCCGGGTACATTTATATTTTTTGCAACCCATTCACAGTTATTATTTGTGCCGAAGGAAACAAGCTGCTTGCCTTCTATTCCTTTAAGCATATCAATTGTATTTTCGTCATCACCATTATAAATAATAACTCTGGTTGTGTTATCACAGAATTTTCTGAATGCTTTTTTGATATTTTCAAGGTTTCCGAAGAAATCAAGGTGATCCTCATCAATATTAAGAACAACTGCCATATCAGCATTCATATGAAGAAAGGTGTTGTTGAATTCACAGGATTCACAAACGAAATTCTGGCTGTTTCCGTATCTTCCGTATGCATCAATAACAGGCAATTTTCCGCCTATAACCGCACTCGGATCAAGCCCTGCCTCAAGCAATACCTGTGTTGTCATAGAAGAAACAGTGGTTTTGCCGTGCGTTCCGCAAATGCCTATGCAGTTGGAGAATATTCTGCTGATTGCACCTAATACCTCTGCTCTTTCAAAGGTTGGCAGATTGGCTTTTGCATATTCAAGTTCTTCGTTGCCTTTTAAAATAGCGTTCGTGTAAATTACAAGCTCAACATCATCAGTAATATTTTCTTTAACCTGACCAAGATAAACCTTTGCGCCTTCCTTCTCAATTCTTCTGAAGGTTTCTGTATCATTATTATCCGAGCCGGATATGCTATAGCCGAGTGAAAGCAAAATTTCGGCAACAGGACACATTCCCGCACCGCCTATGCCGATAAAATGTATTCTTTTAACTTCTTTAAGCAATTCATCAATATTCTTCAAGAGTATTCCTCCAAAAAATTTGTTTTAAGTATTATACTACTATTTTTACTAAAAATAAACACTTTAGTTTATTAACAATGAAATTTTTTATGCATAGTATGAATTGAAACTGAGGTGTCATTATGAAATTAAGAAAATTCGTTGTTCCATATATGGAAGACAAAAGAATGATTTATGCTAAAGAATATCTTGAAAAGCAGGGATTTGAATATACAGAGCATATGGAGGATTCAGATTTTGTTTTACTTCCTGTGCCGGCAAAAAGCCATATGTTTGACGGAATAAGCAATAAGCTTGTGTTTTACGGTATGGGTGATTACAAAAATGGGTTTGATTATATGAAATATGAAAGCTATGTGCTCAAAAATGCTTTTTTAACAGCAGAGGGAGCCGTTACCCTTATTGAAGAAAACACGCATTATTCGCTTTACAGAGCCAATATACTTATCATAGGCTACGGCAGAATAGGCAAAGCACTGCATAATATTCTAAAAGGCTACGGTGCTTATGTAACTGTATGCTCAAGAAGCAAGGAATCTGAAGCAGACTCGGTTTTCAACGGAGCAAAGTATATAAGTTTTAATGATTTAAAATCTGCAAATGATGCAGATATAATTATTAATACCGTTCCTCACATGGTACTTACAAAGCCTGAGTTGTCTGCGGTAAAAAAAGATGCAGTCGTACTTGATTTGGCATCTTTCCCCGGTGGTGTTGACAATCTTACGGCAGACAGTATGGGAATTTTAGTTTTAAACGGCAGAAGAATGCCTGCAAGGTATGCAGAAAAAACTGCCGGTTATTTAATAGGTGAGGCGGTTTCAGATATAATAGAGGAGGAATTTGCTTGAAAATAGGTTACGCATTAACAGGTTCTTTCTGCACATTCTCAAAATCTATTGAGGCGCTCAAAGAGCTTGTATTAAACGGTTATGATGTTTATCCGATAATGAGTGAAACGGCTTATAATACGGACACTCGTTTCGGTGATGCAAAGGATATTCAGGATGAAATAATATCAATTACAGGTCACAGCATTATTCATAAAATTGAGCAGGCAGAGCCAATCGGACCTAAAAAGATGTTTGACATTTTATGTATTGTGCCCTGCACAGGCAATACACTTGCTAAGCTTGCAAACGGCATTGCGGATACAGCGGTTACAATGGCAGCAAAAAGCCATTTAAGAAATTCAAGACCCGTTATTATAGGTGTTTCAACGAATGATGCACTCGGCGGAGCAGCAAAAAATATCGGCAGTCTTATGAACTATAAAAACTATTATTTTGTTCCGTTTGGAATGGATGATTGTATTCACAAAACAAAATCAATGGTATGTGATTTTTCTCTTGTTGCCGATTCCGTAAAGAAAGTAGAGAACGGAGAAGAGATATTGAAGAAAATATTTTAAAATTTTGTTGACTTTTGTGTATAATTTGGTATATTAAAAATATTAATGTAATATTATACATTAAAATCGGGTTACAAAGAGGAAGTGCATAATTGGAAAAATTAATTGATCTTAAAGACATCACTGTTAAATACGGTGATAATGTTGTGTTGGATAAACTTAATCTGTATATAAACGAAAAAGAGTTTATAACGCTGCTTGGGTCTTCAGGTTGTGGTAAAACAACTACACTTCGCTGTATCGCAGGTTTTCTTGAACCGGATAGCGGTGAAATCATTTTTGAAGGCAGGGTAATCAATGACGTTCCGCCTCATAGGCGTAAGGTCAATACCATTTTTCAGCGTTATGCTCTTTTTTCTCATTTGAATGTTTATGAGAATATTGCTTTCGGTCCTGAAATTCAGAAAATGCCGAAGGCAGAAATCAGAAAAACAGTTGCTGAAATGCTTGAGCTTGTAAATCTCAAAGGCTTTGAGAAAAGAACTATAGACAGCCTTTCAGGTGGTCAGCAGCAGCGTGTTGCGATTGCAAGAGCACTTGCCAATAAGCCGCACGTATTACTGCTTGATGAGCCGCTCGGTGCACTTGACTTAAAGCTTCGCAAGGATATGCAGAAGGAGCTTAAGGCAATTCAGAAAAGACTTGGTATTACGTTTATATACGTTACACATGATCAGGAGGAAGCCCTTTCTATGAGCGACAGAGTTGTTGTTATGGATAAGGGTAAAATTCAGCAGATTGGTACTCCTGAGGATATATATAATGAGCCTGTAAATGCTTTTGTTGCCGATTTTATCGGGGAATCAAATATTGTTGACGCTGTTATGATTAAAGACTATCTTGTAAGCTTTCAGGGTGCTACCTTTGATTGCCTTGATTATGGCTTTGCTCCAAATGAGCCTACAGAGGCAGTTGTAAGACCTGAAGATATTAAAATCTGTGAGGTCGGTGCGAAGGACACTTTAACAGGGGTAATAACGGATGTTGTATTCAAGGGAACATTTTTCGAAACCTTTGTTGATGTTAATGGTTTTATCTGGCTTATTCAGACAACGGATTATCATGAAATTGGGGAAACCATCGGGATGTATATTGAGGCTGATGCCATTCACGTTATGAAGCGCAGTGAATACAGCGGTGAGTTCGGTGACTACTCTTCATTCTCTGATGAATTTGACCATATAAATGATGCTGATTATGATTGGGAGGCTGAAAATGAACAGTAAACTTTCCCGAACATTGTTAGACAAGCCATATCTTGTTTGGTCTGCACTTTTTATAATTGCACCGCTCATTATGGTTTTGTATTATGCTTTAACTGATTCTTCGGGTGCGTTTACTTTAAGATATATAGAAGCAATTCCCGACTATACATCCACAATTCTGCTTTCAATTATTTACGGGGTGCTGGCAACTGCAATCTGCCTGCTGCTTGGTTATCCGTTTGCTTATTTCATTTCTAAATCTAAAGCAAGTGTGCAGGGCACAATGGTTTTGCTTGTTATGCTGCCGATGTGGATGAACTTTCTTATAAGAACCTATTCTTTGATGACCATACTTGGTGATTCAGGAATCATTAATACAATACTGAATGCTGTTGGAATAGACAGCTTAAAATTAATAAATACAGGCGGAGCTGTTCTTTTGGGAATGGTTTATAATTTTCTGCCGTTTATGATTTTGCCGATTTATTCCGTTATGAGTAAGATGGATAATTCATTAATTGAAGCTGCACAGGATTTGGGTTCAAATAGATTTCAGGTGTTTAAAAAGGTTATTGTACCGCTTTCTCTTCCGGGAATATTAAGCGGTATTACTATGGTTTTTGTTCCGTGTGTTTCAACCTTCTATATAACACAAAAGCTCGGAGGCGGGCAGATTGTTTTAATCGGTGATGTTATTGAAACACAGTTCCAGAATGCCAATAATTATAATCTTGGTGCAAGCCTTTCATTTGTCTTGATGATTTTAATTTTAATCTGTCTTGGTGTAATGAATTATTTTGGTGCCGATGCTGATAATGAGGGAGGGGTTGTTATATGAAAAATAAACTTTCCCATGGTGCAAAATTTTATATGATGCTTATACTTGTTTTTCTTTATCTGCCGATTGTGGTTATGGCAATGTTTTCATTTAATGAGTCGGCAAGCACGTATGTTTTCAGCGGCTTCTCAACAAAATGGTGGGGAGAAATGTTTTCAAACCAGGCAGCAATGAGAGCATTATACAATACACTTGTTCTTGCTGTTGCTACTGCAATTTGTTCAACAGCTTTGGGAACTCTTGCCGCAGTCGGAATATTTAATGCAAAAAACAGGCTTTATAAGAATGCAATTATGACTGTTACAAATATTCCTATGATGAATCCTGAAATTGTAACAGGTATTTCAATGATGCTTCTTTTTGCATTTGCAGGTGTTGTTGTCAATAAATCAAATGTGCTCGGCTTCGGAACGCTTCTTATAGCACATATAACATTTTCTCTGCCGTATGTAATATTGAATATTATGCCTAAACTGAAGCAGTTTGATATGAATATTTATGAGGCTGCTGTTGATCTTGGATGTAAGCCTGTGAAGGCTTTTTTTAAGGTTGTTATGCCGAATATTGCAAGCGGAATATTAACAGGGCTTGTAATGAGCTTCACGCTTTCCCTTGATGATTTTATTATTTCTTATTTTACGAACGGACCAAGTTTCCAGACGTTGCCGATTTATATTTTCTCTATGACAAAGAAGCGTGTAAAGCCTGATATGTATGCACTTTCAACTCTTATTTTTATTGTTATATTCATTCTTCTTATTCTTATGAATATTGCACAGAATAAGGCAAATAAAAAGGGTAAGAGTGAAAGCAAATGAAAAAAGTATTTATTTTTCTTTTAGCTTTATTTACATTTGTTTTTTTCTTCAATGCTACTGTATTTGCAGATGATGCTGATGATGAAATATTTACTGATGAGCAGATTTCATATTATCGGAATCTTGGTTTGCAGGGCACAACAGTTAATGTATATAACTGGGGTGAATATATTTCAGACGGTGCCGAGGGCTCAATGAATGTTGTTAAAGAATTTGAGCGTTTAACAGGTGCAAAAGTTAATTACACCAATTATGAATCAAATGAAAATATGTACTCAAAGCTTTCTGGCGGCGGTGTTTCATATGATGTTATTGTTCCGAGCGATTATATGATAAGCAGATTGCTTGAAGAAGATATGCTTGTTGAAATCAATTGGGATAATATTCCCAACATCAGATATATTGATGACGATTATAAAAATTTATATTTTGATCCTGAACAAAAATATACAATTTGTTATAATGTAGGTACAACAGTTCTTATATATAACACTGCACTTGTTGATGAAGAGCCTACAAGCTGGAATGCCATTTGGGATGAACAGTATAAAGATAAGGTGCTTATGTTCAATAATTCGCGTGATGCTTTTGCAATTGCACAGGCATTGCTTGGCCAGGATTTCAATTCTTCTGATGAAACTGATTGGAATGAAGCGGCAGCACTGCTTGCTCAGCAGAAGGACGCCGTAAGCCCTGTATATGTTATGGATGAGATATTTAATCTTATGGAAAGCGGTGAATATGCATTTGCAACGTACTATGCAGGTGATTTTGTGCTTATGAATGACAATAATGAGGATTTGGCATATTGTTTTCCGCAGGAAGGTGTAAACATCTTTTATGATGCTTTCTGCATTCCTAAAAGTGTTCAGAATAAAGACGGGGCAGAGGCTTTCATTAACTTTATGCAAGAGCCTCAGGTTGCACTTGAAAATGCAGAGTATATTTATTATGCTTCACCGAATATTACGGTTCGTAATAATGAAGAGCATTCACTTTTTGAAAATGAAGCAGTATATCCTGAGGTTATGCCTGAGGGACAGTATTTTGAAAATTTGCCTCAGAATATTCTTGAGCTTCAGGCTGATTTGTGGACAAATGTAAAAAGCGGTCAGCTTTCAGTTCAAAGTGAAGCACAGAAGAAAAGAATCTATATTGAATCAGGTGTTCTTGCAGCTATTGCGGTTGGTTTTTCTGTAATAAAGCTTGTTTCAAACTATAAAAAAAAGAAGATTGAGGATTTAAGCGATTTATATGAGCAATGATATAAAATGTGTGATATTTGATTTAGACGGCACGCTCGTTAATACAATTGATGATTTAGGTCTTGCCTGTGATTATCTTTTAAGGGAAAGCGGTATAGAGCCTAAATGGTCGCAGGAAGATTATAAAGGCTTTGTCGGAAACGGAGCCAAACTTCTTGTTGACAGGGCTTTTGATCATAAGCTTTCTCCTGAAGAGCTTGAAGAACAATATAAACTCTTTAAAATCAAATATAATGAAATTAAAATGAATCATGTATATGTTTATGAAGGCATGCTTGATGTTGTTAAAACTTTAAAAGAAAACGGTATCAAGCTTGTCGTATGTACAAATAAGCCTGATGTTGCTGCAAAAGGTATGGTTGAAGCACTTTTCGGTGCGGAAATTTTTGATATGGTTTTGGGAATGACTGATGATGTTCCCAAAAAACCTGATACAGCTATGCCGAATATCATTCTTAACTGCATCGGTGTCAAGGCAAGTGATTGTGTTTGGATAGGGGACAGCTCGGTAGATGTTGAATCGGCTAAAAACCTTGGCTGCAGATGTGTTGCGGTAACTTGGGGATTTCGTTCATTTGGCAGTCTTTTCAAGTGCTATCCCGATCTGATAATTGATAAGCCAAAAGATATTTTAAAAATTTTTGATTTTTGTATTGACAATTGATTATTCTTCTGTTATAATTTCTATCGTTGCAAGCGAGAGTGGCGGAATCGGCAGACGCGCACGTTTGAGGGGCGTGTGGGGCGACTCGTACGGGTTCAAGTCCCGTCTCTCGCACCAATGAATGTCAATCAATCCATTTGGATTGGTTGGCATTTCAATATAAAGAAGTTTTCTTTACGCAGCACATCAATTAGTATTGCTATCCTATGCCTACCCTCGCAGTCCAAGTCGCAAGGTGCGCCATGTATTAAACAAGTATTCTTTTGAAATACTTTACCTGGTTACCTTGCAGGTATCTATTAATTGCTACTTAATAGGTTCGCTCGTGTGCACTGGGAGCGCAGTCTTGGCATAACTGTTAGCAAGGTAACTTTTGTACCGTTTCTAATTGTGTGGTATTCAGTTTTAACTGAAAAAAGTAAGAACTCACAGCCGTGTTCCAAACAAACTGTGAGTCCTTGCAAAATCTATTCAAAATGCGTATAATTGATTATACACAGAATGATAGCTCTCATAAGTCTTACAGATGCTGGTAACATCTTTAAGGCGCATGCCGTTAAGCAATCCCAATTGTTTAACGGCTGTGAGGGTTTTTTTACTTTTTCACAGAACAGTATAAAGGAAATTTTATCCTTTGTCAAGTTCAGTAAAGTTATTATTTGTAATCAAATTATTAGAGAAGGGTGTGCACTCAGTGCGCACCTCTCTTTTTAGTTATAAATATCTCTTCTGTGACCTATGTTGAGAATAAGAATAACAATTTTATCATCCTCAATCTCGGCAATCAGACGGTAATCTCCAACACGGTAGCGCCATTGTCCTGAACGGTTGGCAGTTAAGCCTTTGCCGTGGATTCGTGGATTAGTGCATCCCTCAAGATTTTTTCTAATCCAACCAACAATTAATGCAGCTGTGTGTTTATCCAGTTTTTTTAATTGTTTTTTTGCTGAATCTGTAAATTCTACTCTATACATCATAATCCTAATTCCTTTTCAACTTCGTCAAGAGAGTATGTTACAGGATTATTTCTGTATTCTTCTATTGCTTTCTCATAACACTGTAAATCGTATTCATCTTCAATCTTTTCTAATACAGCATTTCGAATCATATCAGACATTGAAAGATTATTAATTGCTGCATATCTTTTGAAAAGCTCAGTATCTTCCGGATTTAATCTTAATGATACAGTCACAATATCACTCCTTTCTGTAATACATTGTATTGCTTTCTGGCGCTTTTGTCAATAGATATTACTATTTTTCTTGAAAATCTTTAAAAATATACAGTTTTAGTTAGAAAATAAAAAATGCTTATTTTTAATAATCCTGCATACAAAAAGGCGCAATTATCCTGTGAGTATTATCCAATTAATTTCTTATCAGCTGATCTATTTTAGTTTTATTCTTAAAGTTTACTATGTGTATATTGTTATAAGGAGAAAGTATCTTTTTTCTAATAGAGTTCTTAAGTGTATCTAATCTCGTTGCCCAAAATTTCGAGTACCTAATTTTATGTAAAAAAAGAGAAGCTACTTTTTTCAAAACAGTTTCTTCTGATGTTGTTTTCAATTTGATGATTTTGCATTCATCTTCCTTTACTTCAGGTTCATCAATGAGTATATAATTGTTGTGACCGAAGCAGCCGCAGTGGCGCATGTAATGTTTGAAAAGAAGTAAACCTTTATTTGCAAGCTCTCTGACTGCTGATATTACTGTATCAATACAGATATGAGCAAGCTTTGATATTTGCTTAAGTGAAGGGAACGCACGTTTAGCGTGATTGCATTTGCTCTTTATGGTTATGTAAGATGCAAATTCAGAAGGGGAAAGATTGAATTTAAAAATTGAATATTCAACCTTAATAAAAGCACCGCTGATATTATTGATATAATAGCCGTTTGCGGTGTTTTTTCCATTTTTAATATTGTTAGTCTTGTTAATTAATCCAACTGCTTTAAGCGCATTTACGGCGGTGTAAACACTATTTGAGCTAATATTGCAACGCTTTGCAATGACATTAGCTGTTGCAGTTGTATAATTTGCTCTTGATTTGAGCGAAACGATCCCTGCATATACAAGAAGCTGCAGGGGAGTGAGTTCTAATTCAAAAATGACCTTTGGTATCTTTATAAATCTTTTCATAGTTCTGTGTTCCTTTTTTGTGTTCTTTATAATGAAGTGCAAGACGGCCACAACGAGTGCAGCCGTCTTTTTTTAATCAAACATACCTAAGGTAAGTTTGTTTTTTTGCATTGCTCCGAGCATTCTTATTTTTTCGCCACTCAGAACATTAATTTTTTTTAGTTCAGTTTTTATGTTTTGACTGTATTCAGGATAAACTTTGCAATAATCTGAATACATAGGCAAATGTGTTTTCATCCTTATCTGATCGCTTTTACCACCTGTTTTGACAATAATAAATGTTCCAATTGGAATAGACATTATTTCTTCAGGAAACATAAGTGGTCTTTTAATCATCTGATATGTAGCTGTGTTATCTTCATTCCAAATGCTGAAGGTTTTACTTCTGTGAGCAACGGTACCGGAAAGAACCGTTTGCGAGCCTAAAATGTCAGATAACTGTTTAGCTGTGGTATAGGCAGTAGGCGCTACAAAGGTGAACATAAGAATTTGTGATGAATCAAGTATAATTTCTTCATAAGTTTTATTATAACTTTTCTTGAGCTGTGAGAAGCTTTGAAGAGAATAAAATATTCTTACTCCTCTTGCTCTGATTGCTGTAAAAACTGAATCAATATCTTTAATTGGTGGAAAGTTTCCGAATTCATCCCATAAACATAAGACTTTACGTGATAATACTTTATTAGGACTTGATTCAGCTAATTCTATAAGCTGAGTAGTAAAATATCTGATAAATAAACTCGCAAAGAAATGTCTTGAAGTATCTTCATCAGGACAGATAAGAATCTTTGAATCATCCTTTCAATATTAAAATTATTGTTCTGAATTGTGTTTTGTTGTGAGATAGTACCGTTATGCTGCTTAAGCAGTTGTACATCCTGATTGAAATCTTTGGTATGCGGCGGTTTGTCAATAACTTTGCCGCTATAGCCAATTTCACTTAACGCTTTTCTTGCACGCTGCCTATACTTATTACCGGCTTCATCATTATCAAAACCAAGATAAATTGTGTCTGTATTCGGATGGCTTTGAACATAATTTATAAGCGGCTTCATTGATGGACCGCAGGTTGCAAGATAATCATAGTTAACCCTGTAACCGTTATCTTCAAGAAGTTTTTTAATCTTGTTCAATTCAGTTACTGAATACATAGTGACTGTAACCGGATCACTTGATTTACTTTTTTTCATAAATGAAATCTCCTTTAAAGCAAAAAATACTTTATTCTTTCTTGTGACGAGCGTGTAAAACTGCTCAGATTATTAATTAGGTAATCTCTCGATTCATCCAACACGCTTTCCGATTTGCTTTTGTTGTATCCATCAATAAGGGGAGAAATCATTTCATATACTTCTTTTGGCAGCATTGCTCTTCTTAATCTTTGAATTTTGCCGCCTTTAGAACTTAATTCATTCCATTTTTTCATATGTCAATCCTCTCTTATCTCACAAAATCATTACGCTGCTTCTGAGCTTCCTGAATTTGCAGTCTTGGCATAATTGCTTTAGCAAGTTCTTCAGCAATTACTTCTGCATCATCTTTAAGTTCAAGCACAGTTTCAAGTGAATTAGCAATAGCATTTTTGTTGTAAAATATATCGTTTGCTTCAGAAAGCTCAGCTGACACTTTGAAATTGATAATTGAAATATAATTTCCGTTGATATGTGAACCATATATACACAGGAAATTATGCCCGCAAGCATCAATAGACGCTTCCTCTGATGTTGTTTTGAATACTTTGTTTAATTTAGCCATAATAAAAACTCCTAAAAATAAAATATTTGCTCAGCGCTAACCCTTACTTGCTAAGCTGCCTGAAAGTTTTTGGTTACCTGACCGGGAGAAAGGAGAATATATAAAAAGCCTGTTGGTTAAATCAACAAGCTTTTTCTTCATTAAATATTAAAGGTGTGCACTCAGTGCACACCTTTAAGCTTTTGCTATTAATTGTTTAATAAGCTGTAATTGTTCTTCAATTTTTGCTTGAGCTTTTTGAATTTTTACATAGTCCTTCTTTTTCAAAACAATACTATCTTTCAATTTTTTGGAATTATCAAGATAAATAATGTCCTGTCTTGTCTTGAAAAGAAAACTATCAAATTCTGTATGATTAACAATGTAAGTATCATATCTTAATTCATCTTCTTTTTTGTTTGGAAAAAATAAATCATTTAATAATTCATTTGTTACTTCATCTTCAGAAGCAATTACCTTTGCATCTTCTTCATCAACTTTTTTTAATTTATTTTTAATTATATATTTACAAACAAAGTCTTGTTGTTCGAAAGAAAGCATTGAGAGTGCAGCTCCTGCTTTAACTGTCATAATCCCTTTATCTACTAACTCAATCATCGTCCAATTAAGGTTGTTAAGTTTAAGATAATATTGAACAGTTCTTTTACTTACATTATTATCTTCAGCAATCTGAGCAGTAGTACGCACTGGGTGCGCATCTAATTCCTGATAGCCTTCAAGCTGCATCTGATATGCTCTGGCAAGCTCTGATGGCAGGAATTCTTTTCGTTGAGTTAGATTTGTGTTTGTAATAATCAGTTTCTCTGTGCCTGATTTTACATTTTTTATGATGCAAGGCATTGATTCTTTACCTGCAAGCTTGCTTGCATGTGTTCTTCGATGCCCGGCTAATATCCTATATTTATCATTTTCCTGAATAACAAGGATAGGCTCAAGCACTCCGTTTATCTTAATATCTTCAACAAGTGCATCCATTCTTTCATCATCAAGCACATAAAATGGTTGATTCTCTGTTTCTGTAAGTTGGCTTATCGGTATTTCTGTAATACCATTTGCACCGCCCATAAGTGAAATAAAAGAATTATCGGCTGCACTATTTGAAAGTTTATTAGCATCTATTTTCATTTTCTAAACCTCTTTTCTCACACTCTGATGCAAGCTGAATGTCTTAATTGGTGTGGAGAGCAATTTATTCCTGTTGCTCTTCGATACCATTTTAGTTTTGTTTCTACCTGGCTTGCTTTTAAATATTCTCCATTATCGTTAGAAAAAATAATTCCTGTTTTATTTCTATCTAATACTTCTTTTAAAGGTAATAGAAGAGGTATATTTCTAATTCCGCTTTCTGTTTTTGGTGTCTTAATTTTAGGTTGGTTGTTTTTATGATATAAAGATTTGTTAATTGAAATTAATTCATTTTCCCAATCTATATCTTCATATGTAAGGGCTAAAGCTTCACCTCTTCTTATACCTGTATACAGAAGAAAATAGTAAAAGAGTCCAAAATCATAATTTACATTATTTTTTATCTTTTCAATTTCAAAATCAGTAGGTGGTTTTCTACGTGTTGATTTTAAACCCTTTGGAATTGAAACATCTGCCACAAGATTTGAAGTAACAATATCATTAACAACGGCATATTTAAAAATCATACTCAAAACTATGCGGTAATTCTTGATTGTTTTTTTGCTAAAACCTTGTTCTACTAAGAATTCCATATATTCTTTAATTTTTGCGTGTGTAATATCTTCAATATAATCTCCTAAAAAGAATTGTTTTGCACGCTTTAACGGCGCTTTGTAACAGCTTAAAGTTCTGTAAGCTAAAAGCGGAAATGCTTCATTTGCCCATTCATCCGCAATACAAACAAAAGGGTGTTTGTGTTCTCTAAAAGTTTTTGTGAATTTGATAATCATTTTAATCCCTCGTTTTCATTTAATTTTTGATTGTGATTATATAACAGTATCAATTTTCCATTTCAACTATTTTACAATTATAATAATTTTTCTTGCAAAAAAGATTCTTATGATATAATCGTAATCAGGTTGTTGTCTATTAAGAGAGGGGGGGAACATAGAGGGAAAATAATTTTCAAGTCCCGTCTCTCGCACCAAAGATACCAGTATCCATTTGGATACTGGTTATTTTTTTGATTAGGGACTTGAATACGTGGCTCTGAAAATTGAGGTTCAAGCCGAAAATTTTCAGGAGAAAGGTACAGTGTACCTTTTGATAGCAAGAGGAAAGTCCCGTCTCTCGCACCAGATAACGAATATCCATTTGGGTATTCGTTATTTTTTTTTGAAAAATCAGTAAAAATAATTGATACTTGAAAATAGCAGCTTTTGCTGATAGAATATTTTATATTAATAATATTTAAGGTAGTGAATTCATGTATTTTCGTACACAGGCAGCTATAAATTTGGATAATCTGGAATTTAATTTTAATCAGGTTAGGGAAAAGCTTCCGAAGAATATAAAAATTTTGTCTGTTGTTAAGGCTGATGCGTATGGTCACGGTGCTGTTCAGACAGCCAAGTTTTTAGATGACAAATGCGATTTTTTCGGTGTTGCCTGCATTGAAGAAGCAATGGAACTGATAAATGCCGATATATGCTCACCAATATTAATTCTTGGTTACGTTGCACCGGAATTGTACAAAACTGTTATTGAGAATAATATAAGAATTCCGATTTTTTCTTATGATGATGCCGCAGCCTTGTCAAAGGAAGCTGCAAGACAGAATAAAACTGCTTTATTTCATTTTTGTGTAGATACGGGAATGAGCAGAATCGGCTTTCAGGCAACAGAAGAAAGTGCAGATGTCTGCAAAAAGATAGTAGAGCTTCCTAACATTAAGGCAGAGGGATTGTTTTCTCATTTTGCAACTGCCGATGAAGCTGATTTAGCAAAAGCAATTGCACAGAAAAACTTGTTTAAAAGTTTTATTGAAATGCTTGATAAAAGGGAAGTTGTCATACCGAATAAGCATATAAATAATTCTGCCGGCATAATGAATTTTGATGATTGTTTCGATATGTGCAGAATGGGTATTATTACATATGGATTATATCCATCTGACGAAGTGGATAAATCTCTTCTATCTTTAAAGCCGATAATGACTTGGGTTACACATATCTCATATATTAAAACACTTGAAAGGGGCAGAGAAATATCCTATGGCGGCACATATAAAACCGATCAGCCAAGAGTCATTGCCACTATACCAATTGGTTATGCTGACGGTTACCCAAGATGCCTGTCAAATATAGGAAGAGTTATCATTAACGGACAATTTGCACCTATCGTCGGCAGAGTTTGCATGGACCAGTTTATGGTTGATATAACCGGGATTGATGATGTGAGTCTTGAAACTACCGTTACCTTGGTAGGTAAGAACGGTTTTTTGGAATTATCAATGGAAGAAGTGTCGAATGCAGCGCATTCATTCAACTATGAGCTTCCGTGTAAGATAACGAGAAGGGTGCCGAGGACCTATTATAAGAATGGAAAGCTTGTATCTGTTACGTCATATTTTTAAATTTTTGGAGAAATAATCTATTATTATGAAATTGGTTACACCGTCTTTTTATAAAGATTTTAAATGTATTGCGGGTGCATGTCCTGATTCCTGCTGTCAGGGTTGGGAGGTTGATGCTGATGAAGCTTCACTTGCTTACTATAAAACCCTTTCGGGGGTTATTAGAGAACGTATTGATTCTGTTCTTGATAAGGACGAATTTGGGAATACAATTTTCAGATTGGCAGAAAAGAAAAGATGTCCTTTTCTGAATCATGAAAATCTTTGTGATATGCATATTGCGATTGGTGGTGAGCATACCCCGTATACCTGCAGAACCTTTCCGAGATTTATAAATGATTTCGGCGGCACAAGAGAAATGGGCATATCTTTTTCTTGCCCTGTTGCAAGTGAAATAATGTGGGGATTGAACGGTAAATTCGATTTTACATTTGAAATGAACGATTTGCCGCCAAGTCTTAATAATATTGATGCTGAGCTTTATTTTAAACTGTTTAATGAAAGAAAAAAAGCATACTCAATTGTTCAGAATAATAATTTAACTATTAATGAAAGATTAATTCAGCTTCTTGATTTTGGCTCATCATTGCAGAAAGACATTGATAATTATAGAGAGGGCAGCAGTAAAACAGCATTTTTTGATGTTTTTGATAATCCCGAGGTAATTAATCCAGAATGGGTTGAAAAGGTTAAAAATCACAAAACTGCACCTGAAATTCTGAATACGGAAAGCTGTGAGAATATAGCAATGTATTTTCTTTTCAGATATTTCCTGACGGCAGTTTATGATTCTGATGTATTATCCAAAATCAAAATGGCCGTTATCGGTGTTCTGATACCTGCTTATTTTGGAAATGATGCGTGGACTATGCATTTGTGGAGTAAGGAAACAGAGCACAGTGACATGAATATGAGCAGATATAAAAACGAACTCAGAAATAACTTTTATCTTTCTGTTGATGAATTAAAAAAGCACCTCGTATGAGGTGCTTTTAATAGTTTGAACTGTTTATAATTTTGCTGCTTCGTATGCAACACCGAGAATTCCAGCGTTATTGCCCAGCTCTGTGTTTACTATATTAACATTTTTATAATTGCCCATAAGCTGTTTGTATATTTTTCTGTCTATCAGTTCAATAATGTATTCTTCGTTCATAATGCCGCCGCCTAAAACAATTAGTGACGGGTTGAATGTATATATAATACTCTTTAACCCGATGATTATTTCATCAATCCAGCTGTCAATTGCATGTCGTATTTCGGTGTTGTTGAAATTTTCTTTTTTAAAAATTTCAAAACCATTCAGACTTTTCCCTGCTACCTTTTCAACTGAATTAACAAGTGCCTTGGCAGAGGCATATTGCTCAAAGCATCCGTCTCCTCCGCAGGTGCAGGGTCTTCCGCCTGCATGAGTGATGATATGACCGAATTCACCGGCAGATGAGCCTGTACCTTTATAAAGCTTGTCATTAAGATATATAGCACCGCCGATGCCTGTTCCGAATGTAAGGCAAATGAAATCGGATGTATTTTTTGCCGCACCGAATTTTGCTTCGCCTGTAGCAGCGGCGTTTACATCGTTTTCAACATAGGTTGGTATACCTGTTTTATTTTCAATTATTTTTTTTACCATCATTCCCGTATAATAGGGAATATTATCTGTTGAATAAACAACAATACCATTAACAGAATCAACCTGACCTGCAGTGCTTATTGCAATTCTGTCTATATCATCGTACTGCTCAATAATATCAATTACTTTATTAATTATATATTGACCGCCGTTTTTAGCTTCAGTGGGTATGGTATGTTTATCAGACAATTGAAAATTCTCATTGCAGATTGCATATTTAATATTTGTTCCGCCGATATCAAATGCTAAAATTTTCATAAAATCACGTCCTCGTCCATTTAATATGATAATTATATCAGCATTATAACTTAAATTCAACGAATTAATTGAAATATATTATTTTTTATGTTATAATCAAAACAGTTAATTTTTGTGAAGAAAAGGGAATTTATATGTCTGACGAATTTGAAGAAGAAAAGCTTGACAGTCCTCTTGTGGTTCATAAGGTAACCGATGCTTCTTATTATGAAGCGGCGAATAGCATGGATGTAGATATAACACATGTTGAAGAAAGCAAATCAACAACTCTTGAGCGTCACCGTTTCAGAAGAGTAAAGAAGAGAAGAAAATCCCCGTATGTGATTTTAGTGATTGTTATTATAATTGCCGTTGTATGCGGCTTGTATTTTGGCGGTGTTTTCCCGAAAGGGGAAGAAAAAACAACCGAGACTACAACCAAGGGAAGTTATGTAACCAACGCAGAAAACAGATTTAAGGGAACTATTACGGTTAAGGGCGCATATATTTTCTTTGAAGGTAAAGAGGTTGATGGAATTACAGGTCTTACAAGAGAAATTAAGTATCTTGATGCCGGCACAGAATTTATTGTTTATGATGAAGATGCCGATTCCGCATTTCTGGAGGAAGAAATTCTGCCGCTGCTTAAAGAGTATAATATTAATTATGAAACCAAGTTCACAATTTCCAGCGGTCTTGTAAGCAAATATGAAACAGTTACCCAGCAATCTGCTGAGGAAGAACCTCCTGCAACATCTGCAGATAATGTACAGGAATAATTTATATGCAATTTGAGCTTATAGATAAAATTGACATTTCAGATGAATTAAAGCTTAAAGTTACTGACCTTGTTCGTGAGAATGAGGTCGGTATTTTACGTCTTTCTAAGAAATTTTATTGCAGAAAACCCAATTGTTTAAAATTTAAAGACGATTTAACAAGGCTTGCTGTTGTGCTGGCGGCAGCCGAAAAAACCTTAATAAAATATAAGGAGTTGGGTATTGAGGAAAAAATTTTTTTTGATACCATGGATGATATAAGAATATGGTGTGAAAACAATTCCGATAAAGGTTTAAGCAATTATAGATGGATAAAAAATCACATATATTGCGAATTGTTCAAAATAGGAAGACTGCAGTTTCAGCTTTACAAGTGCAAAAATAAGACACTCAATTATAAAAAGCTGCCGTTTAAATATGGTGAAAAGCTTATTTATGTTCATATTCCTCAGGGCGAAAAACTGAACTTTGATGACTGTGTTGAATCAATAAATGAAGCCGGGTGCTTTTTTGCAAAATATTTTCCAAAGCATAAATTCAATTATTTTTTCTGCGAGAGCTGGCTTTTGTACGAGAATAATAAATATTTTATGAGCAGTGAAAGCAACATTATTAAATTTCAGTCACTTTTCGATATTGCTTATTCGCTTAATCTTGATTCACAGGGAATTGAAAGAATTTTCGGCAAAAAAGAAAAAGATGCTCATTGCTATAAGCAAGAAACATCTCTTCAGAAAGCCGCAAAAGAATATATGTTGAACGGCGGAAAGCTTGGAATTGGGATAGGCTGTATAAAAGCATAATTACGGTTAATCAATTTTCAGATACTCATTAACAGCAAGGCTGTCGCAACGTTCATTGTACGGATGACCGTTGTGCCCTTTAACCCAATTGAAGGTAACGTTATGAATTTCCAATAGAGGCAACAGCTCTTCCCATAAATCTACATTCAAGGCGGGTTTTTTGTCTGCCTTTTTCCAACCGTTTTTTTTCCAGGAATACACCCATTGCTGATTGATTGCATCACATACGTACTTTGAATCTGTGGTTAAAGTTACATTACAGGGCATTTTCAGCATTTTCAGTGCTTCAATTACTGCAGTAAGCTCCATTCGATTATTTGTTGTGTCTGAATTTCCGCCGCTGATTTCTTTTTCGGTATTGCCGTAAACCAATACAGCGCCCCATCCGCCTTTTCCGGGATTTCCGCTGCAGGCTCCGTCTGTATATATATCAACATTTTTCATATTTTGTTCACCCAAGGGAATATTTTAACATTAATTACGGTAATAATCAATATGTACATTGCTTTTCAGTGACTTGACAATCAGGGGAATATAATATATTATATATCTAATTTTGTAGTACGGAAAAATATTTAATAAAGGAGAAAATTTAATGGCAAAACAGAATACACCAAACGATAAGAGTGCGGGCGGAAAACGGAATTCCAAAAAGCGCTATTATACTTATCGCAAGGTCAATAAGAAGCCTTCACTCCAGCCTCCAAAGGCTAAGGAGTCTGTTCGTGTTGCTTTCCTGGGCGGTATGAATGAAATCGGTAAGAATATGACTGTTTATGAATACAAGGAGGATATGTTCATTTTAGACTGCGGAATTGCTTTTCCCGGTGATGAGCTTCCCGGTGTAGACCTTGTAATACCTGATTTTACTTATATTGAAAAAAATATAAGTAAAATAAGAGGTTTGATTATTACACACGGTCACGAGGATCATATCGGCGGTATTGCTTACTTATTGAAAAAGGTTAACATTCCGATATACGCAACTAAATTAACAATTGGACTTATTAAAGGCAAGCTCAAAGAGCATGGTCTTTTGGAAAGTGCAAAGCTGGTTGAAATAAAGCCGCACGATAATATTACATTGGGTTCATTCAATATTGAGCTGATTCACGTTAATCATTCAATTCCGGATGCGGTAGGTCTAGCAATACGCTGCCCTGCAGGCATTCTTATTCATACAGGTGACTTTAAAATTGATACAACTCCTGTAGACGGTGATATGATTGATTTAACCAGATTTGCAGAATACGGAAAAAAAGGTGTTCTTGCTCTATTTCAGGATTCAACAAATGCTGAACGTCCCGGTTACACGATGAGTGAAAAAACTGTTGGCGAATCATTTGTTAATCTGTTCAGAAAAGCAGGAAAGCGCAGAATTGTGGTTGCAACCTTTGCATCCAATATTCATCGCGTTCAGCAGATTATTGATGTTGCTCAGCAGTCTAAGCGCAAGGTTGCGGTTATCGGCAGAAGCCTTGAAAATCTTGTGCAGGTCGGCGAAGAGCTTGGTTATCTTAATGTTCCGAAAAATATTTTAATCAATATTGATAATATCAAAAATTATGAGGATGAACATCTTGTTATCATCACAACAGGCTCACAGGGTGAACCTATGAGTGCTTTAACAAAAATGGCATTCGGCGAGCACAGAAAGGTTGTTGTTTCACCCAATGATTATGTTATAATTTCTGCAACACCTATTCCGGGTAATGAAAAAATGGTCGGAAATGTTGTTAATGAGCTTATGAAACGCGGAATTGAGGTTATCTACGAAAAGATGTATGAGGTTCACGTTTCAGGTCATGCCTGTCAGGAAGAGCTTAAATTGATGATGGGTATTATCAAACCAAAGTTTTTCATTCCTGTACACGGTGAACAGAAGCATCTTCAGAAGCATGCGCTTCTTGCGCAGTCTATGGGTTTCAGCAAGGAAAGTATATATATCGGAACAATCGGCAATCATATTGAGATTTCAGAGGATGGCATTAAGGATATAGATACTGTTCCGAGCGGCGAGGTTTATGTTGACGGAATCGGTGTAGGCGATGTAGGCAATATTGTTCTTAATGACCGTAAGCACCTTTCACAGGATGGATTAATTGTTGTTGTTGCAACAATCAATACTTACACAGGTGAAATTGAAAGCGGACCCGATATTGTCAGCAGAGGCTTTGTTTATGTAAGAGAAAATGAAGATTTAATGAATTCTGCACGTGAGTTGGCCTGCAGAATTATTGAAGAAACTTATGACAGCAAATATCATGACTGGAATACGGTTAAGGGAAAGCTGCGTGACGAAATTTCTCATTTAATGTATGAAAAAACAAAGCGCAGCCCTATGATTTTACCTGTTTTAATGGAAATATAAGGAGGATGAATTTATGAAAGTTATTTTAAAGGCAGACGTTAAAGGTCTTGGAAAAAAAGGCGAGCTTGTCAACGCATCAGACGGTTATGCAAGAAACTTCCTTTTTCCTAAGGGTCTTGCAGTTGAAGCAAATGCAACTGCAATGAATGATTTTAACAATAAAGAAAATGCAAAGAAATATCATAAAGCTGAAGAGATAAAAGCAGCGCAGGCAGATGCTCAGAAACTTGAAGGCAAAACCTTTAAGTTAACTGCCAAAGCAGGTGCAAACGGTAAGCTTTTCGGTTCCGTTACTGCAAAGGATGTTTCGGCTAAAATCAAGGCTGAAATGAATCTTGATATTGATAAACGCAAAATTGCAATGGCTGATATTAAACAATTCGGCACAACAGAGGCTGAGGTTAAGGTTTACCAAGGCATAACGGCTAAAATCTACATTCAGGTAGCAGAAGCTTAAAAATAATAATTTCCAAATGGGATAAGGATGATTAAAATGCCTGATATGAATACTTCAAATTCAATAACACTGCCATACAGCCTTGAAGCAGAGCAGGCTGTGCTTGGTGCGGTTTTAACAGATCCTGAATGTATGGAAGATGTTACGAACCGAGTTAAGCAGGAATATTTCTATCTTCCGCAGCACAGAGTCATTTTCGGCTCAATGCTTTCTATGTATACAGGCTCAAAGGCTAAGATTGACCCGGTTGTTATAGCTGATGTTCTTGCAAAGGAAGGTCAGTATGATGTTGCAGGCGGAAGGGAATACCTGCTTACTTTGAAGGATAGTGTTCCGTCAACTGCTAATGTTGAAACATATGCAAAAATTGTTGAGGAGCAATACTTTCTCCGCACACTTATTATAACCTCTCAGGAAATCATTGAGCAGGCAACAGGCGGCGGTGCAGATGCCAACATGCTGCTTGATTCGGCTGAACAGAAAATATATGACATCCGTCAGGGCAGAGATGTTACGGGACCGAGAAAGGTTTCAGATGTCATCATAAACGGTGTTTATGACCGTTTATATAAGCTTACGGGTGAAGAAAAAGACCAGTTTAAAGCAATACCGTCCGGCTTCGGTATGCTTGATAAATACATAACAGGTCTTAATAAATCCGATTTCATTCTTGTAGGTGCGCGTCCTGCAATGGGTAAAACATCTTTTGCGCTTAACCTTGCACAGAATGTTACAATGCTTGCAAAGAAGAAATGTATTTTTTTCAGCCTTGAGATGACTAAGGAACAGCTTGCCGAAAGACTTCTTGCCGCTCACGCAGGTGTGCCCAGCAACAAGCTGCGTACAGGTGAACTCACGGATGATGAATGGATAAGGCTTGGCAATGCAACAGGTGACTATGAGGATGTTGAGCTTTATCTTGATGATACGTCTTCCATTACCGTTCCTGAAATTAAATCAAGAGTAAGGCGACTGAAAAATGTTGATATAATTATCATTGACTATCTTGGTCTTATTCAGTCTGCCACTCATAAGGAAAACAGGGTTCAGGAGGTTTCCGAAATAACAAGAAATCTCAAAATGCTTGCTAAAGATCTTAACATTCCTGTTATTTGCTGTGCTCAGCTTTCCCGTGGAACAGAGGGCAGAGGAAAAAGCCATAAGCCGCAGCTTTCGGATTTAAGGGAATCAGGCTCCATTGAGCAGGATGCGGATATTGTTATGTTTCTTTACCGTGAGGACTATTACAGAAATGAGGTTGATGAGGATAAGCAGGATGAGGTTGATGCAAACTTAACCGAGCTTATTGTTGCCAAAAACCGTCACGGTGCTACAGGAACGATTGAAATGACATTTGATAAAGAATTTACCAGATTCAGAAGCATTGATAAAAAGTATGAATGATAAAATCTTTAAAACAATAAATAAGTATAATCTTTTATCAAAAAATGATACCGTTCTGATTGGTTTATCAGGTGGTGCAGATTCTGTTTTTCTTGCTGAATTTTTACTCAGCATAAGAAATGAGTATAATCTTACCTTAAAAGCGGCACATATAGAGCACGGCATAAGGGGAGAAGAAAGTCTTTCCGATTGCAGATTTGTTGAGCGTTTTTGTGAAGAAAACAATATTGAATGCTTTACGCTTCATATTCATGCTGCTGAGGAATCTAAGGCGGTTGGTCTTGGCGTTGAGGAATACAGCAGAAACAGAAGATATGAATTTTTCAATTCAATTGAATGTGATAAAATTGCAACGGCACACAATTTAACAGACAACATAGAAACTCTGCTGTTTCGATTGGCACGCGGAACATCAATAAAAGGCTTATGCGGAATTCCTGCTGTAAGAGGAAAGATAATAAGACCTTTGCTTAGTATTTCAGGTAAAGAAATAAGAGATTATCTGAATAGTAATCACATAAAATATTGCGTTGATTCAACAAACAGCAGTGGTGACTACAGCAGAAATCACATTAGAAATAATATTCTGCCTCTTTTTGGTCAGCTTAACAATGAATACGAAAATATGTTTTTGCGTTTCATTGAAAGTGTAAATGAGGACAGCGAATTTATAGAAAATTCGGCAAATCAGGCAATGAGTTCAGTTTATGACGGAAAAACTCTTGATATCGAAGAACTGAAAAAATATCCTGTTGCCATTCGGAAAAGAATTATTATTAATTATTTTTCTTTTTATAATTTGAAGCTTAACGAATTTCATTTATCAGAAATCCTGAAGCTTCTTTATAAGCCGTCTAAAACACAGATAAGCGGAAATATTTATGCTTTATCAAATAAAAAATCGTTACGCATAGCAGATGTTGTTAATACAGCTAAAAATGTTAGCTATATATCAGAAACTGAAATACTTTCCGCAGCTGATTTTTTAAATAAATGTGAATTATGCGGTAAAAAGTTTGATTTTTATTGTGACTGTGATAAAATAGTTGGCAATATAATTGTTCGCAGCAGGGAAGAAGGAGATAAAATTTCTCCTGCAAATCGTGGCTGCACTAAAACATTAAAAAAATTATTTAATGAATTAGAAATTCCTGTTGAAGCAAGAAGCCAAATTCCTGTTTTAACGGATGATAATGGGATTATCGGCATTTACGGTTACTGTGTTGATGAAAGAGTTAAAACCGATGAATCAACAAAGAATATTCTAATCATAAATGTTTCCGCGGAGGACAATACTTAATGAATAATAATGTACAAAAAAACTGGAAATCGTTGATAATTTGTTTTCTGACCTTTGCTTTGCTTGCGGCATCTGCTTATTACTATATAAACAGTCAAAGCAACGAGGTTCCGAAATACAGTGAAATTGTCAGTCAGTTTAAAAATAATGAAGTTCAATCCTTTGAAATTGATTTAACAACAGGCTCTATGGAGTATAAAACCTTTAAAGAGCCGGATAAGGTGCAGAAATATACTGTTATAAGTGTTACTTATTTCCTTGAGGATATAAGGGAAAGTGTTAATGAGTATAACGATGCAAACCCGGATAACCAGATTGAATATAACTATAAGGCAAGCACCTCCAGAAACTGGATTTTGAATCTTCTGCCAACATTGTTTATTGTTGTAGCCCTGTCATTGGTAAGCTACTTTATGATCAGAAAAATGACCAATTCAATGAACAGTGAAACCAGCAGATCTTTAGGTTTTGGAAAAATAAAAGCTAAGGTTGCAAGCGAAAGTGATGATGTTAAAACCTTCAGTGATGTTGCAGGCTGTGATGAAGAAAAGGAAGACCTTGAGGAGCTTGTTGATTTCCTTAAAGACCCTAAAAAATTCACGGAGCTTGGTGCAAGAATCCCTAAGGGAGTGCTTCTTGTCGGTCCTCCCGGAACAGGTAAAACCTTGCTTGCTAAAGCAGTTGCAGGCGAAGCAGGTGTACCATTCCTTTCAATTTCGGGTTCGGATTTTGTTGAAATGTATGTCGGTGTCGGTGCAAGCCGTGTAAGAGATTTGTTTACACAGGCTATGAAAAAGGCACCTGCAATTGTATTTATTGATGAAATTGATGCTGTGGGAAGGCACAGAGGCACCGGTATGGGCAACGGCAATGATGAAAGAGAGCAGACCCTCAATCAGCTTCTTGTTGAAATGGATGGCTTCGGCACCAACAGCGGTGTTATTATAATTGCTGCAACAAACAGACCTGATGTACTTGATCCTGCACTTTTAAGACCGGGCAGATTTGACCGTCAGGTAACTGTTAACAGACCTGATACACAGGGCAGAGAGGATATTCTTAAAGTTCATTCAAGAAATAAGCCGCTTGCACCTGATGTTAATTTGAAAGAGGTTGCAAAAAGCACAATCGGGTTTACGGGTGCTGACCTTGAAAACCTCCTCAACGAAGCAGCATTGCTTGCTGCAAGACGCCACAAGCACGCAATCAGCTATGCAGAAATTCAGGATGCCAGCACTAAGGTTATGATGGGTGCTGAAAAGAAATCTCATAAATACAGTGAAAAAGCGAAGAAGCTTACCGCTTATCATGAGGCAGGTCATGCGGTTGCCGCATATTATCTTGAATATCATGATCCTGTTCAGGAAATTTCAATTATTCCGAGAGGTCTTGGTGCAGGCGGATACACTATGTATCAGCCGCAGGAGGAAAACTATAATTCCAAAAATGAAATGCTTGATCTTCTTGTTTCAATGATGGGCGGAAGAGTTGCGGAAGCTATTTCTCTTGACGATATTTCAACGGGTGCTTCAAATGATTTGCAGCGTGCAACGCAAATTTGCCGTGATATGGTATCAAAATACGGTATGAGTGAAAACTTAGGCCCTGTCGTTTACAGTGATGAAAATAATGAAGTTTTCCTTGGAAAGGATTTCGGTCACGTAAACAACTACAGTGAAGCTACATCGGCAAGAATTGATTCTGAAATTGAAGCAATGATGCGTCATGCTTATGATTTAACAAAGAAAATTCTTACGGAGCATAATGATAAACTTGTTCTTGTTGCAGAAACCTTGCTTGAAAGAGAAAAGATTACAGGTGAGGAATTTGATTCACTTATGAAAACAGGAGCATTGCCTGCAACCGAAGATGAGGACGCTTCAGTTGAAGCACAGGAAACAGGCGAAGAGATTATTGCTGACAATATTGAGTCTGTAGAAACAGATTCTGCTGAGACAGTTTCAGAAGCTGTTGAAAATAATGATATTACAGAAGAAGATGGCCAATAATTTTAAGGTGAGAGGATTAACTCTCACCTTTATTTTTCTTTATATTGTAATAGTTGTTACAAAATCTTGACAAAAATACAATATCTTGTATAATATGTATCTGTGTAAACTTCTTTAAGCGGAGGTAAAAATGGCTAAGAAAAATGATTATGGCAATGACAGTATTAAGTCTTTAAAGGGTGCTGACCGTGTAAGAAAAAGACCTGCTGTTATTTTTGGTTCGGATGGTATTGAAGGCTGCCAGCATTCTATATTTGAGATTATGTCCAACTCTATTGATGAAGCAAGAGAGGGCAGAGGCAATAAAATCATTGTAACCAAATTTGAAGACGGCTCAGTTGAGGTGCAGGATTTCGGTGCGGGAATTCCTGTTGATTTCAATAAGGCTGAAAATGAATATAACTGGAAGCTCCTGTTCTGTGAAATGTATGCGGGCGGCAAGTATGATAACGGTGCAGAAAACTATGAGTTTTCACTCGGTTTGAACGGTCTTGGTCTTTGTGCAACACAGTATGCTTCTGAATATATGGACGCTGAAATTCATACAGCCGGCTATTGCTATACCCTGCATTTTGAAAAGGGCGAAAATGTCGGCGGACTTCACAAGGAAGAATATTCCAAAAAGGATACAGGCTCACGAATCAGATGGAAGCCGGATTTGGATGTATTTACCGATATTAATGTACCTGCAGAATTTTTCCATGAAACAATTAAAAGACAGGCAATTGTTAATGATGGCGTTACTTTTATATTTAAAAATCAGGTCGGTTCACGGTTTGAAACAACAGAATACTGTTATAAAGACGGTATTAAGGATTATGTAAGTGAGCTTGCTGCTGATGCTGCTTTTACAACACCTCAGTATTGGGAATGTGAAAGAAAAGGAAGAGACAGGGAAGATCAGAGTGATTATAAGCTTAAAATCAAAGCTGCTGTCTGCTTTTCTCAAAAAACACAGCTTAAAGAGTATTATCATAATTCAAGCTTTCTTGAGCACGGCGGCTCACCTGAGAAGGCTTTTAAAAGTGCATTTGTTAACCAAATTAATGCCTATTTAAAGGCTAATAATAAATACAGTAAATCCGACAGTCAGATAAATGTTCAGGATATTGAGGATATTCTCATATTTGTTGTTTCCTCATTTTCAACACAAACCTCATATGAAAACCAAACAAAGAAAGCAATAACCAATAAGTTTATTCAGGAGGCAATGACGGACTTTTTCCGCAAGCAGCTTGAGGTTTACTTTATTGAAAATAAGCTTGAGGCAGAGAAGATTGCCGATCAGGTTATCATCAATATGAGAAGCCGTGTTAAGGCAGAAAATACAAGGAAAACCTTAAAGAATACACTCCAGACAAAAATGGATATGACAAATCGTATTCAGAAGTTTGTTGACTGCCGTTCCAAAGACCCAAATGAAAGAGAAATTTTTATAGTAGAGGGTGACTCAGCTCTTGGTGCCTGCAAGCAGGCAAGAGATGCTAATTTTCAGGCAATTATGCCAATCAGAGGTAAAATACTGAATTGTCTTAAATGTGAATACGATAAAATTTTTAAAAGTGAAATTATAACGGATTTAATTAAGGTGCTCGGATGCGGTGTTGAGGTTCGCTCAAAGGCAGCAAAGGGTATTTCTGCTTTTGATATGAATAATTTCCGTTGGAGCAAGGTGCTTATATGTACGGATGCCGATGTTGACGGCTTCCATATCAGAACGCTTGTTTTAACTATGATTTACCGTCTTATGCCTCAGCTGATTGAGGAGGGTAAGGTGTTTATTGATGAATCTCCGCTTTATGAGGTTACCTGCAAGGATCAAACCTATTTTGCATATAACGAAGTTGAGATGGACAGAATTAAAGAAGAAATCGGAAATCAGAAGTACACGGTTCAGCGCTCAAAAGGTCTTGGTGAAAACGAAGCTGATATGATGGCACTTACAACAATGAATCCTGCCACAAGAAGGCTTATTCTTGTAACACCTGATGAGGCTGAAAAAACATCACAGATTTTTGATTTGCTTCTTGGTGATAATCTTGAAGGCAGAAAACAGTATATTACAGATTTCGGCAATCTTTATATTGATGCCGCAGATGTAAGCTGATTTAGTTAAGGAGGAATTATTTATGGCAAGAAGAAAAAAGAATATGCCTGAAGATAACAGCACCCTTAACGAAAATGTGCATATTGAAAATGCAGGCACTGTAACAAATGAGATTATTACAGATACATTAACCAAAAACTTTATGCCCTATGCAATGAGTGTAATTTTAAGCCGTGCTATTCCTGAAATAGATGGCTTAAAACCATCTCACAGAAAGTTGCTCTATACTATGTATAATATGGGACTTTTAAAGGGCGGCACAATAAAAAGTGCCAATATCGTCGGCAGAACAATGCAGCTTAATCCTCATGGAGATGCTTCCATTTATGAAACAATGGTGCGACTTTCAAGAGGTAATGAAACCCTTTTATATCCTTTTGTTGAATCAAAGGGAAACTTCGGTAAGGCATACTCGAAAAATATGATGTATGCAGCTTCACGTTATACAGAGGCAAAGCTTGCACCGATTTGCAAAGAACTCTTTGATGATATTGATAAGGATACTGTTGATTTTGTAAATAACTATGATAATACGATGAAGGAGCCAAGGCTTCTTCCCGTAACATTTCCTTCTATTTTATGTAATGTTACAACAGGTATTGCCGCAGGTATGGCATCTTCAATTGCTTCATTTAATCTTAAAGAGCTTTGCGAAACAACAATTGCATTGATAAAAAATCCCGAGCATATTGTTTCGGATACACTTGTAGCTCCTGATTTTGTGGGCGGCGGATATATTATTTATGATAAGGAAGAACTTGAAAAGATTTATGCAACAGGCAGAGGCTCAGTAAAAGTCCGCTCAAAATACACTTATGATAAATCATATAACTGTATTGATATTACGCAAATACCGCCGACAACCACCTCTGAAGCAATTATTGATAAAATTATTGAACTTGCTAAAGCTAATAAAATTAAGGAAATATCAGATATCAGAGATGAAACTGATTTAAAGGGCTTAAAAATTACAATTGACCTAAAGCGCGGTGTTGATGCGGACAAGCTTATGGCAAGGCTTTATAAGATGACTCCGCTTGAGGATTCCTTCTCATGCAACTTTAATGTTCTTATTAACGGTGTGCCGAAAGTCAGAGGCGTTAAGGAAATTCTGAATGAATGGATAATATTCCGTCTGAATTGTGTTAAAAGAAGAATTAATTTCAGCCTTGCTAAGAAGAGAAAGCAGCTTCATCTTTTAAAGGGACTTTCAAAAATTCTGCTTGATATTGATAAGGCAATTAAAATAATCAGCGAAACAGAAAGTGAATCTGAGGTTATTCCAAACCTTATGATTGGCTTTGGAATTGACGAAATACAGGCTGAGTATGTTGCTGAAATCAAACTTCGTCATCTTAACAGAGAGTATATTCTGAAACGAATCAAGGATATAGAAAATCTTGAGGATGATATTGCCGAACTTGAAACCATACTTTCAAGCAAAACAAGAATGAAGAAAATCATTATTACCGAGCTTGAGGGTGTTATTGATAAGTATGATACCGGCAGACATTCCGAAATTCTTTACAATGTTTCGGATGAAGTTGTTGAAACAGAAACAGAAGTAGCCGATTATCCTGTTACGGTATTTATTACCGAGGGCGGATATGCTAAGAAAATCAGAACGGCAAATCTGCGTATGAGCGGCGAGCAGAAGCTGAAAGAGGGCGACAGAATTATTGAGTCTGTTGAGTGTTCAAACAGGGATGAAATTCTTGCCTTTACAAATGCTCATCAGGTATATAAAGCAAAGGTTGACGATTTTCAGGACACCAAAGCTTCCGTATTGGGTGAGTATGTTCCGTCTAAGCTTGATATGGAGGAGAAGGAAGAGGTTTCTTATATTGCTGTTTTCAGCGAATATAAGGGCTATATGATTTTTGTTTTTGAAAACGGAAAAATCGCTAAGGTTGATATGTCTGCTTATGAAACAAAAACAAACCGTAAGAAGCTTATTAATGCTTACAGTGATAAATCTCCTCTGGCAGCGGCATTATATTTGCCGGAGGATACGGATATTGTAATTTGTGCTTCAAACGGAAGAAAGCTTCTTGTTAACACCGCATCTATATTGCCGAAAACAACTAAAAACACCCAGGGTGTTCAGGCAATGACGCTGAAAAAGAAGGCTGATAAAGTAGAATCAGTTCATCTTTATACCGAGGGTGAATTTGAAAAAGCATACAGATACAGACCTAAAAATCTTCCTGCTGTGGGTGCACTTCCGAGTGCTGCCGATATAGGGGAGCAATTAACATTTTAATATGTAATGCCGCCTGTTCAGACGGCAGACGATATGGCAAACGCTTAATCACATATCGTCAATAATAGTATGATATTTAACGCAAAAATAATTCAAACCAATTAATACCAAAAAAAGACTTGCATTATAGCATTCGTTGTGATATAATCCATTAGTATTAATTTATCTATGGAGGAAGTTTACGATGCTTTGGTATCATTATGTATTTGGTGCAGTTCTTATTGTTGCATCAATTATTATTACAATTATTGTTCTTATGCAAGAGGGCAGATCACAGAATCTTTCAGGTGCTATTGCAGGCGGTGCTGAAACTTTCCTTGGAAAAGCCAAGGCGCGCACAATTGAAGCAAAGCTTGAGAAGATGACAAAGTGGCTTATCGGCGGTTTCTTTGTTGTAGTTCTTGCTGCATTCTTTGTTTTTCTTTTTATTGGCTAAGAAATAATATTAACCTTGCGTTATGCAAGGTTATTTTTTTTGCAGATTACGGAGTTTCAATGTTCTATGTAATTTTTGATTTGGAATGGAACAATGCCTATGATTATAAGCTCAGAAAAGGAATGAATGAAATCATAGAAATTGGTGCCGTTAAATTAGATGAAAAACTGAATATTGTAGATACATTTAAACAGCTTATTAAACCCAAACTGTCATCAAAGCTGTCTTCACGCTTTAAGAATCTTACACATATTTCAATGGATGAAATAAATAAATCCGGTATTGCGTTTGAAAATGCCATAAGTGATTTTGCAAGATGGAGCGGTAAAGATAACAGCATTTTTATGAGCTGGTCTAACAGTGATTTATATGTTTTAATAGATAATTTTAAAAAGTTTATCGGCACTTCATCAATTGATTTTATTAAAAAATATGTTGATTTGCAGAAGTATTGTCAGTCCTTTATTGAGGGCAGCAGTTCCAATCAGATAAGCCTTTCCCGCTGTGCTGAAATTTTTGAAATTTCTGTTGATACGGATAATCTGCACAGAGCTCTTGAGGATTGCTTTTTATCAGCAGAATGTTATAGAAAAGTTTATGACAGTAAAAGGTTTTCGGCGTATATTACTGATTGTGATAAAGATTTTTTTGAAAGACTGATATTTAAACCGTATTATATTACTAAAAGTGTTTCAGACGACTTTGATGTGTATAGTGAAAAGTTAAAATGCCCATACTGTAAATCAGATTTGCGTATTTTAAGGAGTTATGAATCTATCAATAAAACTTTCGGGGATCAGAAAACTTTGTCGCTGTCTGCTATAAAGCGTTTTACCCCCCCCCCGAAAAAATTTGCCGAAATTCGTAAATATATAGACTTAATCATAAAAGGAGGAATTGATATGTCATATGATCCGAATACCGAAAAAGACGTTCCTGATAGGGAAGCAGAAAAAATTGAACTGCAACGCCTTATAGCTTGTTATCAGGTAGCAAGCCCGGATGATAAAAATGTGGTGTGGGCTGCTCTGAACAAATACGCAAGCCAAATAGATAGGATATAGCCCCAGGAGGGGCTTTTTCTTT
>OFFJ01000087.1_pt1 | contig 69451 bp, 66 predicted proteins | sample 1521261 | NCBI WGS metagenome assembly OFFJ01 (sample SAMEA3504122, study PRJEB24116) | mouse gut metagenome | biome: mouse gut; feature: mouse-associated habitat; material: faeces | place: Denmark | collected 2011 | reverse complement strand
ACCAGATCAAGGGACTATTCTGTCTATCCTATTCCTACAATAAACTTACGCTATCTGTTTATGCGAAGCGCTTGCATTTCGCAAGCGAAATGGATATACTAAAAATAAAAGAGGCGATTGTTATGGCACGAACATCAAATGTATTTGCACGAGTAGAACCTGAAATCAAAGAGCAGGCGGAACAGGTGCTTGAACGTTTGGGAATCCCAATGTCCAATGCAGTGAGTATGTTTTTAAGACAGGTGGTATTGCAGAGAGGTATTCCGTTTGAAATGAAGCTGCCGCAGACAGAATTGCTGAATTATAGCTCTCTTACCAGAGAACAGTTTGATGCGGAAATGGAAAAAGGCATGGCTGATGTTAAAGCGGGCAGGGTTTATTCGGCAGATACCATTGAAGCGGAAATGAGGAGAGATTTTGGCGTATGAGCTGGAATATTGTATATACAGCACAGGCAAGACAAGACTTGCTCTATCTGCCGGAAGAACCTTAGAATACAGTAAATATTGTTCGAATTATGTATGGAGGCAGGAATGTACGCAGACAGTTAAGCGAAACGGTTTTATAATTTTCTGATTGAGTGTAATCTACCGGAGTTCACAGTAGTAAATTCTTTATATTTTATGAGAAATATGCCTGTTATTTGATTGTGCAAAACGGAGACCCAGGAAAAGAAGTGCGTACAGTTATTGAGAAAATTGGAGGAACGATGCCGGAGGATTTGCCAATATCTGAAAAAAGTATTCAAGAGATTGAAAGAGAGCAGATGGTGGGGCTGAGAGCAAAGGCGAAAAAAGGGACGATAATGCTTGGTGAATAAAGCTTTGCTGTGCTATACTATCATAGCTGTTAAGGTTCTTTGATTTGGAACATTTTGTAATAGGATTATATTGTAATGATGTGTAATAAAAATGAACTGAGCAAACACGGAGGAGTAAAATATCATGAAACTAGGAATCGTAGGACTGCCCAATGTGGGCAAAAGCACTTTATTTAATTCGTTGACAAAGGCGGGAGCCGAATCCGCCAACTACCCGTTTTGCACGATTGATCCCAATGTCGGGATCGTAGCCGTGCCGGATGAGCGGTTGAAGCTTTTAGGGGATATGTATCAGTCGAAAAAGGTTACGCCGGCGGTGATTGAATTTGTGGACATTGCCGGACTGGTAAAGGGCGCCTCCAAAGGAGAGGGACTCGGAAACCAGTTTTTGAGCAATATTCGGGAGGTAGATGCGATTGTCCATGTGGTGCGCTGTTTTGAAGATTCCAATGTAGTACATGTGGACGGCAGCGTGAATCCTTTGAGGGATATCGAGACGATTGATCTGGAGCTTATTTTTTCTGATCTGGAAATTCTGGAGCGGAGGATCGCGAAGGTGGGAAAAGGAGCCAGAATGGATAAGGGACTTGCGAAAGAGCAAGGACTTTTGGAAAGGCTCAAAGCGCATCTGGAAGAAGGAAAGCTGGCTCTTACTTTTCAGACGGAAGATGAGGACGAGCTGTCTCTGCTGGCTTCTTACAATCTTCTGACCGGAAAACCGGTGATTTTTGCCGCGAACGTAGCCGAAGAAGAGCTGGCGGACGACGGAGCGGGCAATGAAGGCGTTGCCAGAGTGCGCGCTTTTGCACAGGAAAGCGGCAGCGAAGTATTCGTGATCTGTGCCCAGATAGAACAGGAGATCGCCGAACTGGATGAGGAAGAAAAGGCGATGTTTCTTGAAGATCTCGGTTTAAAGGAATCCGGGCTGGAAAAACTGATCAAGGCGAGCTACCGCATTTTAGGACTGCATAGCTTTTTGACGGCCGGGGAAGACGAAACGAGGGCCTGGACCATCAAAGTCGGAACGAAAGCGCCGGCAGCGGCCGGCAAAATCCATACGGATTTTGAGAGAGGGTTTATCAAAGCGGAAGTCGTAAACTATAAAGACTTGCTGGAACAGGGTTCTCTGGCGGCGGCCAGGGAGAAAGGACTGGTCGGGATGGAAGGAAAAGAGTATGTAGTAAAAGATGGAGATGTGATTCTTTTCCGCTTTAATGTATAAATCCATATCTCGTATAGCGAACGAATGTTCCTACCACATATAGAAAATGCCGAAAAAATGCACTTTACAAGCTATTGTAAAGTGCATTTTTTATAAATAAATTCCTGAAAATTGCTTGTCAAACGTTCCGTATTAGTATAGAATCTATATAAAAGTGGTGGAAAGTGGTATGAAGTGGAATGAAGTGGGGATAAATTCCAATATTTCCAAATAAAAGATATTCATATCAACAAGTGGCAGCCCACTTTTTTATTATTAGTTTTTGAGGAACCAAAGGTTCTTATAGGACGGCGGGTGAGCTTTATGTTTATGGGAGAGTACAACCATACGATCGATGCAAAAAACCGGCTGATCATCCCCTCCAAGTTCCGGGAAACTCTCGGTGATGAGTTTGTTGTGACAAAGGGGCTGGACGGCTGTTTATTTGTATACGATAACGAGGAATGGGCCTCCTTCGAAGAAAAGCTGCGCAGTCTGCCTCTTACCAATAAAGATGCGAGAACCTTTGTCCGTTTTTTTCTGGCGGGGGCAGCCAGCGTGGAAGTGGACAAGCAGGGAAGGATACTGATCCCCTCGGTATTAAAAGAATTTGCAGGAATCAACAAAGAAGTTGCTCTGATAGGCGTGGCAAGCAGGATTGAAATCTGGAGCAAAGAAAGATGGGAAGGCGAGTCCGCTTATGAAGATATGGAGAGTATCGCAGAACATATGTCTGAACTGGGACTGGGCATATAGAGCGAACATGCAAGCGTGGCACATGCAAGTGAGGCACATGCAAGTGAGGGACACGCGGGGGAAGATGAATGGAATTTGAACATTGCTCTGTTCTACTGAAAGAAACAATAGACAATTTAAAGATAAAAAATGACGGAATTTATGTGGACGGTACCCTGGGCGGCGGCGGACATTCTTATGAGATCGCCGGGCGCCTTGGAGAAAACGGAAGGCTGGTCGGCATCGACCAGGACGGAGCGGCAATAGAGGCCGCCGGAAAAAGGCTTTTACCGTTTTCGGATAAGGTGACAATCGTAAGGGACAACTATTGTAATGCAAAACAAGTATTAAAAAGCCTTGGTGTGGAAAAGGTGGACGGTATTCTTCTGGATCTGGGGGTTTCCTCCTACCAGCTGGATGCTCTGGAACGGGGATTCTCCTACAAGTATGACACCGCGCTCGATATGCGGATGGATACGAGGCAGGAGTTGAACGCCAGAGATATCATAAACGGTTATACGGAAGGAGAACTGTTTCGGATCATAAGGGATTACGGAGAGGATAAGTTTGCAAAAAATATTGCGAAGCATATCGTCCGAGCCAGGCAGGAAAAAGAGATCGAGACGACGGGAGAGCTGAATGAGATTATAAAAGCAGCCATTCCGGCAAAAATGCGCCAGACGGGAGGACACCCTTCCAAGAAAACATTTCAGGCAATTCGCATTGCGTGTAACAGGGAGCTGGAAGTATTGAAAGATTCCCTGGATGATCTGACGGACTGTTTGAAGCCCGGCGGACGGCTTTGCATCATTACGTTTCATTCTCTGGAGGACAGGATCGTAAAGACCGCATTCAGAAATTACGAGAACCCGTGTACATGCCCGCCGGATTTTCCGGTATGTGTATGCGGCAGGAGACCTAAGGGAAAAACGGTGACAAGAAAACCGATATTCCCGGCGGAAGAAGAAACGACAGCAAATAAACGCGCAAAAAGTGCAAAATTAAGAGTATTTGAAAAGGAATAGTGTTATGGCGCAGTATAGGGCAAGAGGTGACAACAGAAGACAGCAGGCATACACGGGAAGAAACGGCGTTTATGTGCATGGAAATGTCGTAAGGAGACTGGACGAAGAAATATACGCACCCCGGCGGCCCAGGAAACAGCTGAGCAATACGGCGAGGAAAAACAGGGAAAAGGCAAGGCATATGAGTCTTGGGTATGTGTTCTTTTTATCCTGTGCGGTTATTGCGGCAGGGTTTATTTTGACGATATATATCGGGCTTCAGTCAGACATTACTAACAGCATTAAAAATATATCCAGGCTGGAGAGCCAGTTGAATTCTTTGAAACTGGATAACGACGAAGAATACAGCAGGATCACGAACAGTGTTGATCTGGATGAGGTAAAACGTGTGGCGATCCAGGAGTTAGGGATGAAATATGCGGAAGAAGGACAAATCGTTACCATTACAGGGGGAGGCAGCGATTATATGAGACAGGTGGCGGATATTCCGCAGTAAAGCAGGTGGTATTTTTGAGCAGACAGATGCGAGTGAGAGAGAATAGGACAAAGCGTGGAATTTATAGCAGATTTACGTTAAGGATGCAGAAAAAGCTGGTGGTACTCTTTTTAGCGGTACTGTCAGCTTTCATCGGATTAAGTCTCCAGTTAGTGCGGATTAACAAGGATAACGGGGCAAGATATGAGAAACAGGTGCTTTCCCAACAAGCCTATGACAGCACGACGATTCCTTTCCGGCGGGGAGACATTCTGGACAGCAACGGCACAAAACTTGCAGCCAGTGAAAAGGTCTATAATGTGATTTTGGATGCGAAGGTAATGCTGGACCGGGATGGGAAATACGTAGAACCTACGCTGGAAGCGGTGCAAAGGGAGCTGGGGCTGGATACGGGGATTATTCGTTCCCGGCTGGAATCCCATCCGGGTTCTTCTTATTATGTGCTTGCCAAGCAGATGACGTACGAGGAGATAAGAGGGTTTAAGGAACTGCAGGCCGATGAAGAGGCGGGAGCGGACATCAAAGGGATCTGGTTTGAGGAGGAATATAAGAGAATATACCCGAACAACAGGCTGGCCTGTGATGTGATCGGATTTACCAGGAGCGACAATAGCGGGCTGTTTGGCCTTGAACAGTATTATAATGATGTTTTGAGCGGTACTCCCGGAAGGGAATATGGGTATCTGAACGATGACGCGGCACTGGAAAGAACGACTATTTCCGCCGTGGACGGTAATTCCATTGTCACTACGATAGATGTAAATATCCAAAGGATCGTAGAGAAATATTTAAAAAAGTTCAACGATGAAATGAAGAACAATTACCTGGAAAGAAACGGAAGCAATAATACGGCATGCATTATTATGGAAGTAAATACGGGGAATATTCTCGCTATGGCAAGTTACCCTGATTTTGACCTGAATAACCGTATGAATCCGGAGGATTTGTATGGAATGGCTATGGTGAATGAGGTAGGCAATGTAGTGCCGGGGGAATATATTACCCCGGAGAATTTTAATAATATGGATCACGACTTGCAGATGCAGCAGTTCAATGCATTGTGGAGGAATTTCTGCATCAATGATACGTATGAGCCGGGATCTGTATCCAAACCCTTTACGGTGGCTGCGGCCCTGGACTCCGGAAAGATCACCGGAAACGAATCTTTTGTCTGCAACGGATATCTGCACGTGGGGGATTACGATATCGACTGCCATAACGAATGGGGCGACGGCGAGCTGACGGTGGCCCAGGGAGTGGAAAGATCCTGCAATGTTGTTATGATGCGCATTGCTGAGATTGTCGGCCGAAGTACATATATCGATTATCAGCATATTTTTAATTTCGGCTTAAAAACCAATATTGATCTTTGGGGAGAATCAAGAACGGCAAGCCTTGTATATAACAAAAATACAATGGGGCCTACGGAGTTGGCGACCAATTCTTTCGGACAGGGGTTTAACGTGACGATGATACAGATGATCACGGGATTCTGCTCCCTGATCAACGGCGGGAATTATTATGAACCCCACGTGGTGAGCAAAATCATCAGCCCGAGCGGGGCGACGGTACAGAATATCGAACCACGGCTGCTGAAGCAGACGGTATCGGCATCGGTTTCCGAAAAAATAAAGGAATATTGTAATCTGGTAGTGGCGGGGGAAAAAGGCACGGGAAAAACAGCCCGTCCGGCAGGATATATGATCGGCGGCAAAACAGGGACGGCAGAGACTCTTCCCCGTGGCAATAATGAATATGTGGTTTCTTTTATGGGGTATGCGCCGGCGGACGACCCCCAGATAGCTATTTATGTCGTGGTGGACAGGCCCAATATCATCATTCAGGATGACGCCAAGTTTGCGACCGGTATTGTCCGCAATATACTGACGGAAGTGCTTCCTTATATGGGGATTTTCATGACAGAAGAGGTGACGGACAAGGAAAGAAAGGAATTGGAAGCGCTGCAGGAGGAAATTATGTCACCGGTAGCGCCGGAGGAAGAGGGAGAGACAGAAGGAGAAGAAGGCGGAACCGAAACCGGGGAAAACGAGGGCGAAACGGAAACAGGAGAAAACGGCAGCGGAGAAAACGGAACCGGAGAAAATGGAACCGGAGAAGGAGAAACCGGAGGCGAAACAGGAGAAGGCGGAGAAGGAGAGGGCGGCGAAAGCGACACCCATTCGGAAGCATGGAAAAGCTTTCCGATCGATCCGGAAACTGGATATGCGAAAGACCCGGAGACGGGCAAACTCGTTGATCCGGAAACAGGCAATGTAGTATTCGGAGGCGGCAGCGCGCCGACCGGTTTGGGAGGCGGCATGCCAGGGGGAGATACGGAAGATAACAGCCCCTTCTAAGACAGGCAAAATAATTATTTCAGGCGCTGAAAAAAAGAATAACCTCATAAATGGGATAATAGATTGTAGTAATCCCTTATTATGAGGTCATGATGGCGATGAAGAATAAGACTTATATAAGGAAAAAGATCGTGGTGACTTTTTTCCTCTGTGCGGCGGCGTTCCTTATGCTGATCGGGAGGCTTGTTTATTTGATGGTGGGCCGCTCCGGGCATTATACGGAGGCGGCAAAGGATCTGCATGAAAGGGAACGGTCCATCAAGGCGGCCAGGGGAAGGATCATCGATTCCACTGGGGCCGTACTGGCGGATAACCGGACAGTATGCACCATATCCGTTATCCACAACCAGATCAGCGATCCGCAAAGGGTGGTGGAAGTCCTTTCCAAAGAACTTGAACTGTCGGAAGAATATGTATCACAAAGGGTAGAAAAATATTCTGCTATTGAAAGAATCAAAAGCAACGTAGATAAATCCATAGGGGATAAAATAAGAGAATACGATTTAGACGGGGTAAAAGTGGATGAGGACTATAAACGTTACTATCCTTATGAAACGCTGGCCTCGAAAGTATTGGGATTTACAGGGGGGGATAACCAGGGAATTATCGGCCTGGAAGTGATCTACGAGGAATATTTAAAGGGAAAAGAGGGAACCATCCTAACAGTGACGGATGCCAAAGGGGTAGAAATTGCCGAAGCAGGAGAGGAAAGGATCGAGCCGGAAAGCGGCAATGATGTATATGTAAGTCTGGATATCAATATTCAAAGCTATGCGACACAGCTCGCCATGCAGGCGATGGAGACGAAACAGGCGGACAGCGTATCCATTCTGGTGATGAATCCGCAGAATGGGGAAATACTGGCCATGGTGAACGTACCGGAGTTCGATCTGAACGATCCTTATACATTGCCAGAGGGAGTCCCGCAGCCGGCCAGCCAGGAGGAAAAACAAAATGCTTTAAATCAAATGTGGAGGAACGGCTGTATCAATGATACTTACGAACCGGGTTCTACTTTTAAGATTATTACGGCAGCGGCAGGGCTGGAGTCAGGAGAGGTGACGGTAAACGACAGCTTCAGCTGCCCGGGCTATATTATGGTGGAGGACAGGAGAATACGCTGCCATAAGGTCGGAGGGCATGGAGCGGAAAATTTTGTACAGGGTACGATGAATTCCTGCAATCCCGTTTTTATTACGGTGGGAATGCGAATCGGCGTGGATCGGTATTATGATTACTTCCAAAAGTTCGGGCTTCTGACAAAAACGGGTGTGGATCTGCCCGGAGAAGCGGGAACTATTATGCATAAAAAAGAAAATATAGGGGCGGTGGAGCTGGCGACAATATCATTCGGCCAGTCTTTCCAGATCACGCCGATACAGCTGGCGACAACGGCTTCATCCATTGTAAACGGAGGCAATCGGGTAACGCCCCATTTTGGGGTAAAAGTGGTAAACGGAAAAGGAGAAACGGTGGAAAACCTGCAATACCCCGTGAAAAAAGGCGTTGTTTCCGAACAGACTTCCGAAACCATGCGGTATATTCTGGAACAGGTGGTGGAGAACGGCAGCGGGAAAAACGGTTATGTGGAAGGCTACCGGGTAGGCGGCAAGACGGCTACCAGCCAGACGCTTCCCAGGGGAAGCGGCCGGTATATTTCTTCCTTTTTGGGATTTGCCCCGGCAGACGATCCGAAGGTGCTTGCCGTGGCAATCATCAACAATCCCCAAGGCGTTTATTATGGGGGGCAGATAGCGGCACCGGTCGTGCGACAGCTTTTTGAAAATATTCTTCCATATTTGGAAGGAATGGATTATAATACATAGGATGTTACAGGACTGCGGAGGCAGTAATGCGGCGATTCCGGTTCGGAAAGGATAGGTTGGAACAGATGAATCATATAGTGATGAATCATTACACAATAATAATGTCCGTAGCGATAGCTTTCTCTATAAGCGTGGTATTGGGTCCGGTGATTATACCTTTTTTAAAAAGGCTGAAGGTGGGCCAGACCGAAAGGGATGACGGACCTGAAAGCCATTTGAAAAAATCGGGTACGCCTACGATGGGAGGGATATTGATTCTCATAGGTGTAGCCGCGACTTCCGTGGTTTATATGAAAGATTACCCTAAAATTATGCCGATTCTCTTTGTTACCATTGGATTCGGGCTGATCGGGTTTCTGGACGATTATATCAAGGTGGTATTGCACCGTTCCATGGGACTGCGGGCATGGCAGAAGATGCTTGGCCAGATTATTGTAACGGGAGTATTCGCTTATTATATGGTAAACTATGCCGGAGTATCCCTGGCTATGAAGATACCTTTCTGGCCGGGAAAATATGTGGATTGGGGCATTTTAAACATTCCAGTGTTGTTCTTTGTCGTGATTGCCACCGTGAACGGGGCGAATTTTACGGATGGGCTGGATGGGCTGGCGAGCAGCGTGACGGTGATGATCGCTACCTTTTTTACAGCGGTAGCCATAGGGACTGCCAGCGGGATCGAGCCGATTACGTGTGCGGTAGTAGGAGCGCTTTTGGGATTCCTGCTCTTTAATGTATATCCGGCCAGAGTGTTTATGGGGGATACGGGATCGCTAGCCCTCGGAGGATTCGTGGCAGCCACGGCATATATGCTCCAGATGCCGTTGTTCATTCCTATTGTAGGTCTTATATATGCGCTGGAAGTAATTTCGGTGATCATACAGGTAGGTTATTTTAAAGTAAGCGGAGGAAAGCGCTTTTTCAAAATGGCGCCGATCCATCATCATTTTGAACTGTGCGGATGGTCGGAAACAAGGGTAGTGGCGGTATTTACGATCATTACGGCAATGCTCTGCCTGGCAGCGCTTTGCCTTGGAATTTAAAAAGGGATGGCTGGCGTTATGGAACTGATGAATAAAAAGGTATTAATAATAGGAACGGGAATCAGCGGAACAGGGGCGGCGAAGCTTCTTTTGGAAGCAGGGGCTATCCCTGTCCTTTATGATGAGAATGAGAACGCAAAACCGGAGGAGATACGGGGCAGACTGCCGGAAGGCGGAAAAGCGGAGATTTTTGTCGGCAGACTGCCGGAAAGCATCGTGGAAGAGATCTGCCTGGCGGTTCCAAGTCCGGGAGTGCCGGTAGATACGGAATTTATGGAAGGGCTGGGAGAAAGGGGCATCCCCATATGGGGAGAGCTGGAGCTGGGTTATCGGTATGCGAAGGGCAGACTGGCCGCGATCACGGGAACCAATGGAAAAACGACGACAACCACCCTGGTAGGACAGATGATGAAGGAATATTATGATTCCGTTTACGTGGTGGGAAACATCGGAACGCCTTATACCGAGATGGCTCTCAATACAACGGAACAGACGGTGACAGTGGCGGAAGTGAGCAGTTTCCAGCTGGAAACAACAGATGCTTTCCGGCCCGATGTATCCGCGATTTTGAATATTACCCCGGATCATCTGAACAGGCACCACAATATGGGAAATTATGTGGCGGTGAAGGAACGGATCGCCGGAAAACAGACGAAAGAAGATGTATGTGTTTTAAACTATGAAGATAAATATACGCGGGAATTCGGCGGAAGATGCCCTGCGCGGGTGATTTTCTTTTCTTCGAAGAGGAGGCTGGAAGAGGGGCTGTATCTGGAAGGAGAGGAAATCTGCATGGCCGTGGGCGGAGAAATAAAAAAACTCATGAATATCCACGATATGAAGCTGGTGGGAATGTGCAATGTGGAAAATGTCATGGCAGCTATTGCCATTGCCTTTTCCATGGGTCTGCCGATGGAGCATATACTGGATACGGTAAAACGGTTCCGGGCGGTGGAACACCGGATTGAGTTCGTGGCTACGAAAAACGGAGTGGATTACTATAATGATTCCAAAGGGACGAATCCGGACGCTGCGATTCAGGGGATCCGGGCCATGAGCAGACCTACGGTGCTGATCGGCGGCGGTTATGATAAACAAAGCGAGTATGATGAATGGATAGAAGCTTGCGGGGACAAGGTAAAATGCCTGGTGCTGGTAGGAGAGACAGCGGGGAAGATAGAGGAATGCGCCAGAAAACACGGTATGGAAAATATCGTCCGTGCGGGCAGTTTTGAGGAGGCTCTCCGCATATGCACGGAAGCGGCCCGGAGCGGGGATGCGGTTTTGCTCTCGCCGGCATGTGCCAGCTGGGGGATGTTCCCCAATTATGAAGTGAGGGGAAAAGTATTTAAGGATTATGTGAACAGCCTTTAAACGGGCGGCGCAATGATCCTGCTTGGGAGAGGATGAAAGGAAAAGAAAAATGGCAGGAAGACAGAGAAAGAGGCCGGCGGAAAATTATTTTGATTACAGCCTTTTGTTTATTGTTTTGTTTTTGCTGGGGTTTGGTCTGGTGATGATCTATTCCACCAGTTCTTATGAAGCGACCCTGCAAGGGCATGAATCCACTTTTTATTTGAAAAAACAGGTAATGGCTACAGTAATCGGCCTGGCAGCTATGATCGTGGTGGCGAATATTCCCTATCATTTTTGGGAGCAGTTTGCCACGATCGCATACATAGGTTCGGCGGTGCTGATCGTGATGGTACTTGTTCCGCAGCTTCAATATTCCGCAAACGGCGCGACCAGATGGATCAAGGTCGGCCCTTTGACATTGCAGCCGGCGGAGGTGGCAAAGCTGGGCATGATTCTTTTTTTAGCCAGCCTGGTATGCCGGATGGGAAGGGCGATACGGACGACCAAAGGTTTTTTTATGGTTCTGTTAATACCGGCGCCCATATGCGTGATGATATGGCAGATTACCAACAATATGAGTTCTGCGATTATTGTATTTGGCATTGCGGCGCTGATGCTGTTTGTGGCCAGTCCGGAATATAAAAAATTTATTATTCTGGCCGCCGGGGGAGCGGCGGTAATCGCGGTAGTGATATTTTTTATTTCCCAGGCCGCTTCTGCGGAAGGCATGGGATTCCGAAGCGAGCGTATCCTGGCGTGGCTGGATCCGGAAGCATATGCCAGCGGAAAGGGATTCCAGACTTTACAGGCATTGTACGCTATTGGTTCCGGCGGTATTCTGGGAAAAGGGCTTGGACAGAGCATGCAGAAGCTGGGTTTCCTGCCGGAAGCGCAGAACGATATGATTTTTTCCATTATTTGTGAAGAACTCGGGCTTTTCGGAGCCATTTCGATTATTCTTATGTTCCTTTTGCTCATATGGCGTTTTATGGTGATTGCCAATAACGCTTCCGACTTGTTTGGCGCGTTGCTTGTGGTGGGCGTGATGGGGCATATTGCGATTCAGGTAATCCTGAATATTGCCGTTGTGACCAATACGATACCCAATACGGGTATTTCCCTGCCATTCATCAGTTATGGAGGTTCGGCGGTGCTGTTCCTTATGATTGAGGTCGGGATCGTTCTGAGTGTGGCAAAGGGAATTCGCTTAAAGGACATCTGACAAAAGCAGGAAAGGGGAGCCAAAGGGAACGAACCGCATGCTAAGGTTTCAAAATGGACAAGGTACGCGATGGCAGCGATTACCATATATATAAAATAGGTCATCATTTAAAAAAATGGTTTAGAAGGTGAATCATTGGATTCTATTTATATTTATGGCGGGAACTTCCTGAGAGGAGAGACGAAGATACAAGGTTCTAAAAATGCGGTGCTGCCCATTCTTGCCGCTTCTTTACTGGTGAAGGGAACCTGTGTGATAAAAAATTGTCCGCGCATTGCGGATGTTTATCTGATGCAGAATCTTTTGCAGGAACTGGGGTGCTTTGTATCCTGGGCGGGCAGTACGGTGACGGTAAACGCTTTTCATGTAAACGACAGGCGGATCAGCGGAGAGTCCGTGACCCGCATGCGTTCTTCCGTTATGCTTCTCGGAGCGGCGCTTGGAAGGTTTGGGGAAGTGACGATGGCGTATCCGGGAGGATGTGTGATAGGAAGACGGCCGATCGATATCCATTTGTCCGCCCTTAGGAAAATGGGAGTAGAGATCGAAGAACAGGAGCAGTTTTTTACCGCAAAGGCAAAACGGCTGCAGGGAGCGGAGATCAGGCTGCCATTCCCAAGCGTAGGGGCAACGGAAAATGTTGTTCTTGCGGCAGTGACAGCGGAAGGAACAACAGTGCTGGAAAACGCGGCAAAGGAGCCGGAGATTGAGGCGTTATGTGAATTTTTAGCGGCAGCCGGGGCGGATATCGAAGGAATCGGCAAGGACTGCCTTAGGATCAAAGGCGTGGAAAAACTGCATGAAGCCAAGTACAAAGTGCCGGCGGACCGGATCGTGGCAGGAACATATCTTACGGCGGCTCTGGCGGCCGGAGGAAGCATTTTCCTGGAAAACGCTCCCGCCGGGCAAATGCAGACGTTGCTGGCCGTGGCAGAAGAAATGGGAGCCTGTGTAACGGTCAATGATGAAGGCGTCGGCGTGGATGTGATTCATAAATTAAAGGCATGCTCTTATCTGAAAACAGAAGTGCATCCGGGATTTCCCACGGATCTGCAGTCGCCGCTTATGGCGGCCCTGTCCATAGCCCGGGGGCAAAGCGTCATTGAGGAAAATATATTTGAAAACCGTTTTCGGATCGTAAACGACCTGCTCCGCATGGGCGCAAATATTGAAGTCATTAAAAATAAGGCATACATTAACGGTGTGGAGAGATTAAAGGGCGCGGATGTGGAAGCGGAAGAATTAAGGGGAGGCGCGGCACTTGTAGTGGCGGGCCTGGCTGCGGAAGGGAAAAGCGTAGTAAGAAACAGGCATTTTATTGAACGCGGATATGAAAATATTTGCAAAGACCTGCGGAATCTGGGGGCGGATATTAACATTATATAACTATATAATTATATAACTATATAATTATATAATGTACCCTTTTGGAATGAGGGACGGATGCAGATATCACATTAAGGTAGAATATATGGACGGCAACGGGAAAAATACAAAACAAAACAGTGGACAGAAAATAAAACAGAGCGCCAGGCGGCGTAATCCTAATTTAAGACTGGTTAAAAACGGAGATAAGCTGGTAAAGGAAGAAAATTCATCCAAAGGGGCAAGGGGCTCCTTTGGAGAGAAGGAAGCCGGAGAGACGAAGAAAGCGGTTCAAAAAGGAAGAAAAGAGCCGGAGGAAGCGAAGAAAGGCGCGCAGCAGGAAAAGGCAGAGGCAAAACCGGAGAAGAAAGCCGGGGAGAAAAAAGGAACGGGGGAAACAAAGAAATCTACACGTAAGCGAAAGAGGGTTTCCGGGGAAAAGAAGAAAAAAACGGCGGAAGGGCAGAAATCTGCGGAAGGGAAAGTAAGAAGAAGCGGAAAGAAAAAGACGCCGGAGGAAGAAAAGAAGGAGACCGGAGAGAAAGCAGCGCCGGAAGGAAAAATAAAGGGAGCGAAAGGAAAAGCGGAACCGAGAGACGGGGCGAAGAAAACCCAAGGGAAAGCGGAACCGGAGGGCGAGGCAAAGAAGGCCCAAGGGAAAGCGAGACCGGGAGGCGGGGCGAAGAAAACCCAAGGGAAAGCGGAGCCAGGAGGCGATGCGAAAAAGGCCAAAGGGAAAGCGGAGCCGGAGAGCGAGGCAAAGAAGGCCAAAGGGAAAGCGGAGCCGGAGAGCGAGGCAAAGAAGGCTCAAGGGAAAGCGGAGCCGGAAGGGGAAACGAAAAAGGCCGGCGGAAAAACGGCGTTGGGAGGAGAAAAGAAAGAGGGCGGAGAAAAAGAGAAGCCGGAAGGGGAAAAAAAGAAAACAGGGAAAAAGAGGAAAAAACCGGGGAAGAAAAAAGAGACAACAGAAAAGAAAAAAAGCCTGAAAACGGACAGCAGGAAAAAAGACAGGGATGTCTATCGGGACAAGCCGGAACTGGGAGAATGGTTTGTTCAGCATAGAAGCCTGGTAATTATCGGTTTTACGATTTTTGCATGCTGCGCCTTTCTGGCAGGTATTTATTATTACATAACCACCGCTTATAAGGTGACGACGGTATATGTGGACGGCAATGTCCATTATACGAATGAAGAAGTAATGGATATGGTAATGAAAGGAAGGTATGGGAAGAATTCCCTTTATCTTGCTATGAAATACAAAGATAAAGGCGTGGAGGGCATACCCTTTGTCGAGAAAATGGATGTGAATATCCTCACGCCGAATACGATACGGATCAGCGTATATGAAAAAGCGCTGGCGGGGTATGTGGAATATCTTGGAAGATATATGTATTTTGACAGAGACGGAACAGTGGTGGAAAGCTCTTCGGAGAGAACCCGCGGAATTCCGCAGGTTACGGGTCTCAGGTTCGACTATGTGGTAGTGAACGAACCCCTGCCCGTGGAGAACGACGAGATTTTCAAACGGATTCTGGATATTACCCAGCTGTTGAATAAATATGAACTTACGGCGGACAAGATATTTTTTGATTCTTCTTACAACCTGACTTTGTTTTTTGAAGAGGTCAGGGTAACGCTTGGTTCCAGTTCCGAGATTGACCAGAAAATCATAAAATTGAAGAATATTCTTCCCGAATTAGAGGGAAAGAGCGGAACACTGCAAATGGAGAACTATACGGAGGATACAAAAAATATTACATTCCATCAGGAATAAAATACAGATAAAATTCAAACGGAAAAAAAAGCCCACGAAAAAAGCGAAAAATGGGTTGCTAATTTGTTGAAATAATTATATGATAACATGTAGGAGTTTATCAGGGATCCAGTATGCATTCATACTGATTGGAAAAGGGATAATGAAGGAGGTCACACCTTGCTTGAAATTAAGACAAACGAAGCTGAGGCTGCAGCAAAGATCATAGTGGTAGGAGTTGGCGGTGCAGGCAATAATGCTGTTAATAGAATGGTTGACGAAAACATAGACGGAGTGGAATTTATCGGCATTAATACGGACAAGCAGGCCTTGCAGTTATGCAAAGCGCCCAGGCTTCTGCAGATCGGGGAAAAGCTGACAAAGGGTCTGGGAGCCGGCGCGAAGCCGGAGATCGGTGAGAAAGCTGCCGAAGAAAGCAGCGAAGAGATAACGGCGGCGCTGAAAGGATCGGATATGGTTTTTGTTACCTGCGGCATGGGCGGCGGAACCGGAACGGGCGCGGCTCCTGTGGTAGCGAAGATCGCGAAGGATATGGGAATATTGACGGTGGGCGTTGTGACAAAACCGTTTCGTTTTGAAGCGAAAGCCCGCATGGTAAATGCTTTAAACGGTATAGAAAGAATTAAAGATAATGTGGACACGCTTATCGTAATACCTAACGATAAGCTTTTGGAGATTGTGGACAGGCGGACAACGATGCCGGATGCTTTGAAAAAAGCGGATGAGGTATTGCAGCAGGCAGTGCAGGGAATTACGGATCTGATTAACGTGCCTGCGATCATCAACCTGGATTTTGCAGATGTGCAGACCGTTATGAAGGATAAGGGCATTGCCCATATCGGTATCGGTTATGGTAAGGGAGACGACAAGGCCAACGAGGCCGTTAAAATGGCTGTGGAAAGTCCTCTTCTGGAGACCACGATATCGGGGGCGACTCATGTCATTATCAACGTATCCGGCGATATTACGCTGGCGGATGCTGCAGATGCGGTGGATTATGTTCAAAACCTTGCCGGCGATGAAGTAAATATCATTTTCGGGGCAATGTATGATGCCAATAAGGCGGATACCTGTACGATCACAGTAATCGCGACAGGACTGGAAGATGCGGCTTCCAAGGCAGCACAGGGATTTCCCGCATACAAGCCAGGATATATTTCCCCTTCGACGCTGCAGGGCAAAACTTCCAGAGGAGCAGGTATGCCCATGCCCGGAACGACAGGACAGGGCTTTGGCGTGACCCCGAATAATATGGGAACCGTACCGCTGAAAAATATTCCCGGCATCAACAAGCCTGGGGATATCAGGAGCACGGTGGAAGAAAAAACTTTGAAAATCCCGGATTTCCTGCAAAGGAAGTAGAATAATGGAAAAGTGGCGCTATAGGTGATACATAGTAAATTTGAGAGCTGGCCGGTGGCTGGCTCTTTTTTATGGGTAAGAGGGGGAAAAAATCCGTATAAAGTTATATAGAATAGTAGATTGGAGGATAAAAATGGCGATATGGAATCCTTGGCGTGGCTGTCATCGTTACAGTGCAGGCTGCAAATTTTGCTACATACATAAGGGAGATTATAAAAAGGGAATTGACACAAACATTATTAAGCAAACCGAAAAATTTTATGCCCCTATTGAAAAAAACAAAAATGGAACTTACAAAATGAAATCGGGGCAAATGGTTTATGTATGTTTTTCATCAGACTTCTTGATAAAGGATGCAGATAAATGGCGTACTGAATGCTGGGAAATGATACGAGAACGTTCCGACTTACATTTTCTCTTTCTGACAAAAAGAATTGAAAGATTTTTGGATTGTGTCCCGCATGATTGAGAAAGTGGGTACGAAAATGTTACGGTTGGCTGTACGGTTGAAAATCAAGAAAATGCCGATTACCGATTACACATTTTTCCAGCCTTCCTATTAGGCATAAAAATATTATTTCCCATAACGTACATTTTGAGTTTAGGCAATGCGGTACACACTTTATTAAAGATGATAAATTATATACATTAAAAGGCCGTGATTTATGCAATCAGGCAAAAAAAGCAAGTATAAACTTCTGACACTCTCTTTTTTGTGCATGAAAAGAGAGGAAATAATCAATCCAAAGAAATATAATTATCACTGGAAAGGAGTAGAAAAATGGAATGGATAGAAAAACTGAATAAAACAATTTCTTATATTGAGGAACATCTTGCAGAAGAAATAAGCTATGATGAACTTGCGCGCATAGCATGCTGCTCTACATACCACTTTCAAAGAATGTTTGCATATATGGCAGGTATTCCGCTTTCGGAATATATCCGTCGTAGGCGAATGTCTTTAGCCGCTATCGATCTGCAAAGCGGAACTGAAAAAATTATTGATATTGGTATGAAATATGGGTATTCTTCCCCGACTGCATTTAACAGGGCATTTCAAAATGTGCATGGCATAGCGCCATCAATGGCAAAAAAAGGAGGCGTTCCTATGAAGTCTTATTCCCCTATCAGCTTTAAAATAACCGTAAAAGGAGTAGAAGAATTGAATTATCGCATTGAAGAAAAAGCAGCCTTTCGCATTGTGGGAGTATCTCATCCACTGGATAAGGAAATAGAAAACAATTTCGCAGCCGTACCGCAAATATGGCAAAATGCAGCTGTAAACGGTACATTAGAAAAAATGGCACCGCTTATGAATAATCAGCCTATGGGTGTCTTGGGTGTAAGCGTGTGCAATGACGAAGAGGACTGGCGATATTTTATAGCTGTATCTTCCTCCGCTGAAATCGACAATTCCTTAGATGAATATGTTGTTCCTGCTTGTACATGGGCTATTTTTAGCGGAATTGGTACAGGGATATCCATTCAAGAATTGGAACAACGCATTATAACAGAATGGCTTCCAGCCTCTGGATTTGAATTGGCTAATGCTCCTGATATAGAGGTTTATCTAAACCCTGACCCGAATAATATGCAATATGAAGTTTGGCTGCCAATCAGAAAAATATGAGGTTACAACATGACAGATAAAAATTATGATGAATTTTTAGAGACTACCGGTGCAAGCAGAAATCTCGTAGAAGATATAAATAATCTTCTTCTGGATAGCAACTGCAAACGTGAAATCAAAACAGCTAAAAGCGGTTTTACTGTTTCCTATCTTTTTCGGGATACAAAAAAGACATTAGCCACTTTCGTTTGCAGAAAAACGGGAATAAAGATTAGAATTTTCCCACAGCATCTTAATGAGTACATGGGGTTTTTAGAGACGCTTCCGGCAAAGATGAAAAAAGAAATTGCAAAAGCGTCTGTCTGCAAACGCCTTGTGAATCCTAATGATTGCAATCCTAAATGTGTTATGGGATATGACTTCATCATGGATAAGGAACGCTATCAAAAATGTAGATATATGGCTTTTATGCCTTCTATAACCGAAGAAAGCACACCTTATATCAAAAGATTTTTACAAAATGAACTGTTGCAGTAAAATGATAAAACCGCCCCCTGTCAAGTAGACAAGTGAAAAAAAGAAAATTAAGCCACGAGGGTCTGGTTCCTGAAAGCAAGGGGAGCCAGGCCCTTTAACTTAGCTTGAAGCTGATTGTTGTTGGGGTGGCCCAATGCATATGCACGCTTTTCATCAGTCGGTAAATCCGCTTGCGGTTGTAATTTCTTTTCAGCCGGCTGTTCACATTCAGCGTCATGCGGCGATACCCGTAGATGCCATTTACTTCACTGTATAAACGGATAAGTTCTTCCAGCAAGAGGCCGTTTTCTTTTTCGGAGGCACAGGTCTCCCGGTTAAGCCATTTATAGTAAGAACCGCGGGGAATCCCGGCTAATGCACATAATGATGCGATTTCATAGCCTTTCTCCTGATTTTATAGATAATATAGACAAAATAGAAACAGTCATAAATATGATAGAAAGAAATTTTTAATGCCAGCCATCAAAAACAATAACAAGATGGCTGGTATTTTTTTACACTTGACATGCAAACATACATTCGATATAATCGCAAATACAGAACATAAGTTTGGAGAATAAGCATAACAATTCATTGTATTGGCAGTACAAGAATTGTAGAAAGTGGGATGTCAGGAAAAATGGCATCCGAAAACGGTAACAATTAACATATAACACACAGATTCAGAATTCCATTGGTAAGTGAAAATTTAATAGTGATTGTAGAAAATTTCTTAAAGCAAATGGCGTTATTTGCTCTAGGTTTTATTTTTGTTACGGTTTTTTTGATTTTGGATGCTATTTTCGTGGAAAATATGAAATTTCCATGATTGATTTTGGGGTTTAATGTATTTTTCGCAAGTTTGAGAAAAATGTTGGGATGAATGGAGAAGTTGTAAATGAGCATTTGTTATTTGTGAAAAATTTTGTGGAGGTAGAAGGATTGAATAAACCAAGAAGAATAAGAATTTATAAATTAAGTACATTTGATACATTTACGGAAGAAGAACGTGCATTAAACGAGGCATATAAAAAGACAGGTATAAAGGAAAGGGCAACTTTAAAGAAAATAAGGGATGATAAGATAGCATCTTATGAAGGTATTAGAAAAATTGATAGAAAAAAGCTGTATACATATGAGTATGATAAAGATGGAAAAGTGATTAAAGAATCAGAAGATATAAATAGGCAGATAACATTGTTTGAAAGTGAAATGATGCGTTATACAGAAAATAATTTAGATGGTTTCTCTCTTATCATGGATATTGTATATATGAAGATTGCATATCAGACATCAATTTTTAAGCAGATATTAGATAGAGGATTGCTGATTGATGATGAGCAATATGTTTTCTTTACTTCAACAACGCACCAGATGAAGAACGGAGAATTTGTTCTGGTACAGAAAGATTTTTATAATGATAACCAGAATAAATTTATGTGTGGACTGACAGATGATATCATCAATCAAAAAGGTGGATGCAATAGCGGTAAATATCTGGCCTACAAAGGACTTACATTATCATCATCAATAGTTCCAGATGGATATGAGATTGATATAGATAAATGCCTTTTAGTTCCTGATTTTAACACTACGACTAATGAAAAGGTTGAATGTATAGATATAGACCATGAAAAACGTGAATTTGCTGGAATGGGAATAAGGAAAGAAGATGTTAAAATTCCTCAGATGGATGGTGCTGGAATGTTTCTTCCAAGTGTACTGCCAGCGTCAGCACAGATTAGATGCAGTCACCTTAAAGGGGCGATATTTCCATTTGATTTCCGTAAGTTTTTAGGACAGGATGAAGTAGAGGGAGTAAGACCTAATCCTATAATTAAAGATGCATGGGGAAATATACATGATGTGATAAAAGAAGATATACAGGTTATTTTTACAGCCTCCCAACTGAAGATGTGGAAGTATTATAATTCATGGGACGATTATAAAAAGGCATTCCATGAAAACAGAATGCATATTGCAATCAATAAGTTTGCAGATACAGAGCCTAAAGGGTATGCAAAGACAAGCTATCAGTTTATACAGACGTTATCCTCTGAAAAACTGACAGATGAAAAGCTGGCTGAATTATGTGCCGACACAATAGAATATCTGGACAGGATAAAAACAGACCTTGACACTATGATCAAGATTGCCAGTAAGGATGATGATTATATTTCGCTTGCGTTAGAAGTGCATAAAGAATTGGTATATGATGAATATATCCAAAGCAAGCTAGAAAGCAAATTTAAGAGTGAGAGGAATGACGCAAGGGGTAATAAACTGATTTTAAAAGATTCTCTGTATAGTTATATCTGTCCTGACTTGTATGCATTCTGTACATGGTTGTTTTGCGGTATAGAAAATCCGCAAGGTATTATTCCACACAATTATGTATACAACAGTTTTTACAATGACAAACCATATGAGGTTGTTGACTGCCTTAGAAGCCCACATTTGTATGTGGAGCATGGAATCCGCAAACTTGTAAAAAATGATGTGTTGGAGAAGTGTAAAGAGTGGTTCAATGATCTTGATACCGTTGTAAGTAGTCATGATCTGTTATGTAGGTTATTGATGTTCGATGTTGACGGAGACGAAATACTGCTGACACCAAATAAAACAATCATAGAGTGTGTGCCAGATGATATTGTGCCGTTATATTATGTTCCATTTGAACCTGTAAAATCGGATATTAACAATGATGCGATATATCAGGCGGTTGTTTCGTGTATGGAGAATACGCAGATAGGGGATATTTCAAATGTAATGACAAAGAATTATAATAATGCTGATACTGATATGGAATTTAATAAGATTATGTGCTGCTATAATAATCTGTCGATTGATTATCCTAAAACACAGGATATTGTTAAACTTGGGAAATATGAAGAGAAGTATAATGCTTTGAAAGGTGAGAATAATCCCCAATTTTTTATATATGCAAAAGGAAAAAGTAAAGGTTCGTGTAAGGCATTAAGTAAGAGCAATGCGGACAGGATATGTGATTATATCCATAAACAGACGGGAAATAAGAAATATGGATGGAAAGATTCAGAGAAAAAATTTAATCCGTCAATCTTATTCAATAATGAAAATCCTGTTACTATAAACTCTGAAAAATATCATGAATTAGAAAAAGTGATGTTTACACTTAGAATGAAAGAACAGGTGCTTGCTTCTACTATAAAAGATGTTATAAAAGAAATAGACAGATCAGAGGGATGGAAAGAAAAAATCAGTAGGTATGAGGTGTTTTATCATATGTGCGAAAAGATGATCACTAATTTATTTAACAGTAGGGAAGAAGCAGTCGAATATCTGTTAGACATGGAATATCTGCAAAGGGAAAATGAGCATAAAAGCAAAAATATTTTATGGAATTGTTTTGGTGATTTGATTTATCGAAATATATGCAATAATTTGTGTTGCAAGAATGTCAGACAACGCAGGAAGCATTACGAAACGAGCGCGGTTAGGATGAAGAAAATAGAAGATAAAACAGTAGAAATCCTAAAAAGAATTCCGGATAATTCGGTGGAGGTGTATAAAGAGGAAATAGAATGGATTGAAAATATGCAATATAGACGTGGATGTAGTTTGGACAGGGAACTATTGTATATATTATTAGTGCTACAGAAACGGTGTAAGAGGAAACTGAAAATATATATGAACCAGAAGAAGCAGATTACCTGCAATACGATAGATAAATGGCTTGGGGATGGTGTGTGTATCTGTAAGAGGGGCTTGATTCGTTTACAGAAGATAGGTGCTATATCAATTCAAACTGTTGCACGAAAGTATCATGAGATAGAAGTTTGTGTACCAGAATTTGCAAAACAGGATATTGCATTTTCTGTTATGCAGAGAAATCCCATACCGGAATTTTATGAATATAATGGAGAAAGAAAAGTTGAAAGGTGCGTTATATGCGGTAAAAAGTTTGTTAAGGTGAAAAACATGGTGGCTTGTAGTAATGCAATATGCCGTAATGAGTACCGAAAAAGAAATAACAGTAAATGTAGTGCATAAAAAATTTTGCTTTTTTAGAATATTTTTGCAGTGTCCGTAAAGCCAGTGTTTATCATGGTTTGCGGACTCATATAATAGAAACGCCAATATATAATAGGGGAGGGGAATAGATGCAACACAATAAATTGAATTATAGGTTTAAACTATAGATAAGGAGGAAATATGGGTCAAGAAGGGTTGAAATTAAGATTAATTAATGTAATTGACTCTGGGCTTAATGCAAAGGCAATCGCAAAGAAAATAAATATTACATATGATATACTTGCGAAATTTAAACAGGGTAGATTATATCTGGCACCAAAAGATTATGCTAAATTGGAATCATACCTTGATAAAGTCGTGATCCCGTAAATTAAGAGGTAATAACCGCAATTTGCGAATATTGAAGTTTTCTTCTGACTTTAAAGCCGTGTATCATTCTCCAAATGAGTCATCTGCACTGTCCGAGCTGGAAAAGACCAAGGAAAAATGGGGAAAGAAATACCCCTATGCGGTCAGTAACTGGGAAAATAACTGGGAGGATGTCAGTTCCTTCTTCCAGTTTTCCGATGATATCCGGCGCATCATATATACTACAAACATCATAGAAGGACTCAACCGCCAGTATCGGAAAGCAACCAAGACAAAAAGCGTATTCCCAAGCGACAGCTCCTTAGAAAAAATGCTATATCTTGCCAGCGGGAACGTAACCAAAAAGTGGACACAGCGGTACCGGAATTGGGACCAGGTGCTTAACCAGATGATTGTTCTTTATGGAGACAGGATCACCCAGTACCTTTAAAAAGAAAAAGCCGGGACAGCATATCCTATCAAGAAATGTTCCGGCCTTATTCCATCGGCATTAGCAGTATTGCCAGAAATATCCAGCCTTATTCCAGAGGCCGGGTGTGGGCAGCGCCCACATAATATTTCCTTTCTGCTGATGCCCGATTAGTGTGCAAAAAATCTGATATATGTGTATAGGAACAGATAAACGGGTAATACTATTATCAGAAAAGAAATCAACAACATAAAATCAGTTCTGTTCGACAACAAATTTTTACATATCTGACTCATATCAACAAAGATTTTTTACCTGTAGACACAAGATTTTTTACAGCCTCTTTAAAACAGGGAAAATTGATCTATACCCTCATTTATTCAAAAAATTAGAATCATATCTCTTAAACAATTAAGTAACTACTAACCAAGCACGCACATATTAAAGTTCATTTTATAATCTAATATCATTCAAAGCAGCACAATAATCCAAGCTGCCCAAAACCAAAATTTAACAAGAAAACTGAATATGGAAAAATTGAAAATTGAAATTTAAGAAAGTACGGAGATAGTTTTATATTGATAACAACAATGACAGAGAAGAGAATTTATTTTGTAGGTAAAGCATCTATAAACGGTAAAATAGTCCAGACCGAAAGAATTGACAAAATTATTGATGCAGAAACAGAAAAGACGATATATGAAGATGCGTTTCAGATTACAAAATATATAGATGTAGAGAACTATAAAAACAAAGACGATTTTATTATGAATCTGCTATCAATAGTATACTTTGTTTTGAAAGCGGAAGGTGAAATTGAAGGGGCGGTTATACTGAATGCCATAGAAGAAGGTACGGATATATGTAAATGGGGTATTAGAATGGTAATTCTGGACGATGAAAAGTTTCAATATGAGACGTTCGATTATGCAACAAAAAACTAAATAGAATTATGAGAAGTACGGAGGTAGTAATTACGGAGAAAAAACAAGTAACGATAAGGGCAGATACAGAGAATGTAACCGAACATATTTTCTGATTTAATCATAATTCTATTGTGGAGATGGAATTGTGGTGGTATAATTGTGCTGAAAAGAAAGATGAAGTAGGGAGGATGGGTTATGGCGAAAGTGGTATGCGAGTCATGTGGAACTTCATTTTTACCAAGTGTTGTTAAAGATATAGAAAATTGTCCTGTATGTGGAAAGCCGCTTTGGAGCCAGGATGATGAAGAGGAGACTTCTACATATGGAGAGGTACTAAGTTTCGGCGAAGGTATTGAATTGGGTGAGAATGATTCATTTGATGAAGATAAGATTGATTTTTGGTGGTATAGTATAAAGGAACCAAGTGCTGATGGAACAAGTAGAGGTAGAGTATATACTACTTGTACGAAGTGTGGTAATCTTTCTTATGTAACATATCCCGTTGCTAGAACAAAAGATTATTTGTTAATAAGTCCAAAATGTCGAGATAAATGTGGTCATTGTGGAAATGAATTAAAAAACCATATCATTTCCAAACGTCCTGAAAGCTGGGTAGACCCCAGAAAACGTGATATATGGGTGAAGGACTATGAAAATATCCCCAAGTGCCCTATTTGCTCATCAACAAAAATACATAAAATCAGCTTGACGAACAAAGCAGCATCAGCAGTGGTTTTCGGTGTTTTGTCAGCAGGACATGTGAGCAAGACATACAAATGCGATACGTGCGGTGCTAAATTTTAAATGAAAAATTGAATAAAGAAAATAATAAGAAGAAGACGGTTCAAACTGGACTGTCTTTTTGTATGCTAAAAAAGGAGGAACTTTTATTGAATAATAATGATTTTACGCTGGATATAATTGCAGGATTAAATAAGCAGTTATCAAAAGCAAAGTTAAAAAATGATTTAAAGGGAATTGACAATACCCTTTCTGTGAAAGTAATTGCAAAACTTGCAACGGCACTTTCTAAAAAGCAGTTAGGGGAAAGTTTAAAGCAGTTGAATAATTTATATGTCCAAGTCGGTACAAAACTGAAAACGGATAAGGACACAAGAAACAAGCTATTAAATGAAATCGGGCAACTACAGAAAAATCTTACAGAATTACAATTAAGGGTAAATGTAGAGAAAGGGGCTTCCCAAAATGTAATCAGTTCTGTTATATCAACGGCGAAGATGGCACAACGGTATGCAGACAAAACATCAATCACTTTAGATATTGAGGTGCGCAAGGAAAAAGCAGTTAATGATATTCTTTATATTGGGCAAAAATATTCAAAATTATTTTCCAATATATCGTCTTCCCAGAAGTACGAAAATCTATTGAATTCAGCATATTCTATTTCTGATAAAACACAATTACAAGAAGTTAGAACACAAATCTCAGCATTTACGAGTGAATTAAAAGCAAACGGGCTGGCAGCGGAATCCACTGGTCAGAAGTGGAAGAAGCTAATTGACAGGGCTAAAGAGCTGTTTTCCGCTGCCAGTGTTATCAGGACAATATTTGTGCAGGCAAAACAGGCAGTTTCCACAACGATTGTCCTTGACAAAGTATATACTGACCTTGTAAAAGTAAACGATGAGTTAAACCGAAATGACTATGCCGATTATTTATCAAAGTGCAACAAAAATGCACAGGAATTAGCAACTACACAGAAAGCATTGATTGAAGGGGCAACAGAATTTTCCAAGTCGGGATATAATTTACCTACAAGCGATGCACTGACAGAGAAATCAACTATATTAAGCAACGTAGGTGACATGTCCGCATCTGATTCCGCAAAGGCAATTATTTCTGGTGTACAGGCTTATGATGTTGTAGACGGATATACGGATGTTGTAGATAAAGCCCAGGCATTAATTGATAAGTATAATGAAATTGGCAATACAGCGAGTATTACTGTTGCTGCCCATTTTTTTTGACTTAAAATTGCTCTGATTGCCTGTCATAGAATTAACCGATATAATGACATGAGAATAGAGAAAGGAAAAGGTTCCAGGACACTAATCTTTTACAGAGAACTGAGTCCTGAAACCATTACTAAAAACATGGTTATTATATCAAAGTATGAAGTGGAATACAAGGAGGATGAGGATATTTTTAATAACCAGTAAAGAAGAAAGCGTCTGCCCATGCTGTGGAAGTCCCCTTAAGTACAGGGACAGCAGACGACGCGTGCATAAGACTGCGGGAGGCGGGAAGGAATGGTGCCTGATCCGGCGGCTTAGATGCAGCAATGACAGATGCAGGAGACTCCATAATGAACTGCCTGACTGTATGTGCCCCTACAAGCATTATGACGCAGGGCTGATCGAGGATGTTGTGGACGGTATGGTCGGCGAAGAGGATATTGAAACCGAGGATTACCCCTGCAGCGGGACGATGAAGCATTGGAGATGGTGGTCACAAATGAATGAAAAGAACATGGAGGGACAGATCCGGCAGGCGGCGCACCGCTTCCTGGATTTAGATGGGAAGTTCCTGAAATCCAGGGAGCCTTTACTGGAAAAACTAAAGGAACGGATAAGCCCTGGCTGGCTTAAGGCGGCAGTGAGGGCTGTATATAATTCCGGGGGCCGTATAGAGCCGTATCCGGGACCTGCGTAAAGATGCACCTGCTTTTGTTCGCTGTCAATTTTTAACGGGTATATACTCCTTTTTGAAAGGAGGCTCATGAAGATGGAAGCAAAAGAAGTGAAAAAATGGCAGGATGAAGAAGCATTAAAAAGATACGGGATGATAGTGCCGCTCCTGGATCCGGAATTGGATGAAGGGAAAAGGCAGCAGATGAGGGAGGAAGCTGCAGAAAGGAACGGCATATCCAAAAGGACACTGTACCGGTATGAAAAGGGATACCGTGAGGAAGGGTTTGAAGGCCTGCGTCCGGCAGGCAGGACGAAAAAGAGGCGGCAGGGGCTCCCGGAAAATTTTGAAAGGATCATGGAGCAGGCGGTGCAGCTGAAACGGGAGGTCCCAAAGCGGAGCGTGCGCCAGATCATAAAGATACTGGAGCTGGAAGGATGGGCACAGCCGGGGGTTTTAAAGCAGTCCACGATGCAGAGGCACCTGTACGATGCGGGTCTTGGGAAGAAGCAGATGAAGCGTTATGCCGAGAAGAGGGAAACATCATCAAGACGTTTCTGCAGACCGCACCGGATGGAGCTTTTACAGGGGGACATAAAGTACGGGCCGGATCTGCGGACAACTTCGGGGGAACTGGTAAAGACCTATTTATCCTCGCTGATCGATGACCACTCCCGTTACATCGTGCAGTCAGAGTTTTATGATAACCAGAGACAGGAGGTCGTGGAGGACACGTTCCATAAAGCGGTATTAAAGTACGGGAAATTCGACTGCGCCTACCTGGACAATGGTGCACAGTATACGGCGGAGCATCTGGGAAAAGCCTGCGCGAAGCTGGGGATACGGATCGTCCATGCAAAACCAGGCGCGTGCCAGTCGAAAGGTAAAATAGAAAAATTCCACCAGAAAGTGGACCAGTTTATGGCGGAGATCCGCGCAGCGCACGTGCATTCCGTGGAAGAACTGAACCGCAGGTGGAAGATATTTTTAGAGCAGGAATACCAGAAAGAGGCACAATAATTTTGCCCGTCTGATTGACAAATACCAGACGGAGCAGGAACAGCTTTTAGGGCAGATACAGAGCCTTGAAAACGCCCTGCAGGAGGTCAAGGACAGCCAGACCAATGCGGTGCAGTGGGCGGCTCTGATGGCTGAATATGTGGGGATACAGGAGCTGACCGCCGAAAACCTCAACCTTTTGGTGGAGCGCATCGAGGTATTTGACCGCACACAAACCGAAGCAGGAACAGAGCAGGCAATTAAAATCTGTTACCGCTTCGGCGGTTACATAGGGGAACGCCGCTTCAAGGCAAAGGTTTTAAGGAATACGGGCGGCTGGGAGATGCGCCGCAGAAAAGAGGGGAAAGACGATGGAAAAGTATCATTTGTATCTTGATGAAACGGAGCGGCGGGTGATAATCCTCTGCCTAAACGATTTCCGAAACAAGCTGATTGCAGAGGGCAGGTATACGGACTGTGTTGACGAATTGATTATCAAGTTCGCCCATGCAAAGACGGTCAAATTAAAAATACGGAGGTAGAAAGACGATGGAAAAGACAATTTTTGAGGAACTGGGCGGCAGATACGAGCGGCAGGGGGATTACCTTATCCCCTGCATTGCCTTACCTGCCGAAAAGGAACAGCCGATTGGCTTATTCGGGCGGCGGCACTTGGACTATCTGAAACAGCACCGCAGGGTTACATACACAAATCTTCTCACAAGCGGCAGGCTCAATTCCTACCTTGCCGACATTGACAGGCAGGCGCAGGAACGCCTTGAACGGCTCATAGAGGGCATGAAGCAGGCGCAGGGTATCACGGAACAGCTAAAGGCTGAAAACGCCTTAGAATGGGTCGGGAGGATGAATAACATACGGGCTTGTGCGATGGAGATTGTGAATACTGAAATCATTTACGCATAGGCGGCATAGCGGCAGAGGGTTAAAGCTCTGTTGCTATTTTTTTAATTTTAACAATAGTCTTCTCAAAAACGGTCAACGGATATATAATATACTTGCATTAACCGTTGCGGTCAATAAGGAGAATGTATATGAATGACAAGTTTTTCAAACTTCCATTAGAAAAACAGCGGCGTATTATAAACGCTGCTTACAAAGTGTTTTCAGAAAACAGCTATAAAAAAGCCCCAATGTCGGAAATTGCAGACGAGAGCGGTATTTCAAAAGCATTGCTTTTTCACTATTTTACTAACAAAAAGGAATTATATATGTACTTGTGGATGAACGCTATTGAGATGACAAGGAAAGCGGTTACAGAATACAAAACTTTGGAAACAGATGACTTTTTTGAAATGCTGAAAAGAAGCCTATTATCAAAGTGTTCGCTTATGCGTGATTATCCGCATTTATATGCTTTTTCGCTAAGAGCATATTATGAAACGGCTCCAGAAATACACAAGTCCATTCAAGAAAACTTTAATGATGTTAGCAAGGCAAGTGAAATGATAGTGTTTGAGAAAATAGATATATCAAAATTTCGGAAAGATATTGATATAAAAACAATGTATGCTGAAATCTTTTACGCTGTCGATGGATATATGCTGAAAAAATATCGTTTAAATTGTATTATACCAGATGAAATTGAGAAAGAAATTATTATTTTAATTGATTTTTGGAAAAAGGTTTATACGCAGGAGGTGTGAACAAAATGCAGCATAAAACAATTTTGTCACAAGGCGGAACTGTACATTATTGGATTGCCAGAAATGACAATGTATCAGACTGTATTGTTTTTACGCATGGAGTAACCGCAGACCATACTATGTTTGAAAAGCAGATACCCTACTTTTCAGATAATTACACAATCATCTTATGGGATGTTCCTATGCATGGATTGTCGAAACCATATCAGAAATTCACTTATCAAGATACAGCAGAAATATTACATAGCATATTGCAGAAAGAGAACATTCAAAAAACATTTTTAGTGGGTATGTCTATGGGCGGCTATCCAAGTCAACATTTTGCTGCTTTGTATCCTGATATGGTAAAAGGATTTGTGGCGTTAGATACAACGCCATTGGGACTTAAATATTACTCAAAATCAGACTTGTGGTGGCTGAAGCAGGTTGTTCCTATGGCAAAATGCTTTACAACAAATCTTTTACGAAAGAGCATGGCATTGTCAGTATCAGAGAGCCGCTATTCCTATCAAAAAATGTTGTCTATGTTAAAGCCGCTGTCTAAAGCAGAAATTATCCAGCAAATGCGGATTGCATATGAATATTTTATTGTAGAAAATAAAGATGTTAATTTTTCGTTCCCCATATTGATATTGGTGGGTGAGAAAGACAGCACAGGCAAGGTTAAGGCATATTGCAAAGAATGGGCAAAGCAAACAGGTTATCCTTTGCATTTTATAAAACAGGCAAAGCATTTTGCCAATGGAGATAATCCAGAGCAAGTAAACAAGGAAATAGAAAAATTTATTATTGAAACTGTTCACAAAGAAAGGAAAAATTATGCTGTATTATGATGAATATGGAAGCAAGGAAAATCCGACTATCATGCTTCTGCATGGGGCGGGTGCGCTTGATACATTTTGTAGGCAGTATTGCTTTTCTGATAAATACCATCTTATTGTACCTCACTTAGCAGGTGCAGGAAAGGCGGCTACTGAGATTTATGAGCCAGAAAAGACCGTAGAGGAACTCTTTGCGCTCATTAAAACCCTACATAAAAAACGGATCGGCGTAATCGGTCATTCGCTTGGAGGTCAGATTGCAATAATGCTTGTCAGCAAGCAGCCCGAATTATTTGACTTTGCCGTATTTTTAAGCGCATGGGTAAATCCCAAGCCGAATACAATTCGGATGTACTGTTCTCTTGCAGGTTTATCCGCAAAAATGCTACATTGGAGATGGTTAGTGCAATTTCAAGGGAAATATTGGAATTACACAAAAAAACAAGCCGATAATATGGCAGAATATTCAAAACAGATTACTCCGCAGGTGTATGACTCATTCTTTTCCAATACATTAGATTTATCAAAGTTACCTGAATATCAAGCAGTAACGATACCTATGTTGGCGATTTGTGGGAGTAAGGAAGTCAGAGATATGAAAACTTCTCTTACATTACTTGCTCAAAATCCAAACTGTCAAACAATGATATTACAAGGAGCAAACCACGACTTTCCAATGCGTAATGCCAAGCAACTTAATCCAATGCTTGAAAAATTTATATCGGAGTGCTTATGAAACAACAAACAGAATGGATACGCTGTCCTATCTGTGGCAGCAAAACCCGTGACAAAATTAGAGAAGATACCATTCTGAAAAACTTTCCTCTCTACTGTCCGAAGTGCAAACGGGAAACTCTGATTGAAGTAAAGGATTTACAAGTAACCGTCATCAAAGAGCCAGACGCTTTAGACGCAGAGCCGATGAATGAGTGAGCAATCACCGTTTGTCGGCTCTTTCCTTTTTACACAGGCAGGACAAGTCCACCTAATAAAAAAACGATGTGCGGGTGGGCTGATTTGTTATGCTTGAATTACCCTCCGACTTCGCTTTTGAAGTTTGGAGGGATTTCTTTTGCCTGCAAGCGGCTTTCATCTGTATTTACATATACCCTACCGAGGATGGACGGATAACCTGTTAAAAAAATCCTTGTCGCCACATGGGGGCTTCCTGCCCTACAAGTAGAAGTAAAATCTCTACATAATAGAAATAAATTCTCCTTAAACCGTAAAGGTGTGACAGCCCTTACGGTTTTTCTTTTGTCGTTTTTTGCAGGAATATGCCGTATGGCTGTTTCTGTCGTAGGCTGCCGTTCCCCGCCTTTCAATCTGGATTTGAACGATTTTCAAAATTCAGATTGGAGGTGTCTACGGTGAAATACGCACCGAGAAAGGTATATCTCAAAGAGAATGGCGGCTATGTGGAGCTGTCCTACACGGATTTTTGCCGCCGCAGAGAAGCAGACCATACATATTCGGACAAGCTCTTTATCCCCGTGCAGGGCTGTCTGATTGAGGTTGTGCGGGAACAGTACACGGACTTCTATCGGGATAAAGAGCGGTGGCGTTATCTTCAGAAACTGGATGCGAAGAACAGCCTGCTTTCATTAGATGGATTTGTCGATAGCGAGGGCAACGCTCTGGACTTTATTGCCGATGAAACGGCGGGCGTTGAGGAAACAGTTATCCATTCCATGATGTTGGACAGGCTGAACGCCGCCCTGCTCTTGCTGTCGGATGATGAGCGGGCGTTGATACGGGCAATCTTCTTTGACGGTGTTTCCACTAAAGAGATTGCAAAGATGGAAAATGTTGACCAGAGTACGGTAAACAGACACAAGCTCAAAATTCTGGCAAAGCTCAGAAAAATAATGGAAAGCAGATTTTAAGTGCAAAGCCCCTTTGATTTTTCCTTTGGAAAATCGAGGGGGATTTCTTACTGCCCTCTCAATCTTGGATTTATGAAATCCCGATTGGAGGAAAAGAAATGGCATATAACCACGGACGGGAGGAGCGCAAATGGCGTATCTGGAAAGAAGCGGAGGAAAGGATTTTACGGAAATGTGGTGTTGACGAGGATACCATTGAGAAAATCCGTATTTACGACAGGGCGGATTTTAATGCCGCCAGACGGTTCTACCGCTATCTGAATGATGTCGGGGAATACCTTGAGGGAATGGCGGACAGGGAGAAACAAACGGAGGTTAGGACGGTGGCTGATTTACTGGACGAGATTGAAAATGAAAATCTGTACCTCGCATTAGTCACGGTAGACAGGCGCACTCTGAAAATCGCTCTCCTAAAAATGCAGGGCTATTCCACAAAGGAGATTGCCCCGATTGTCGGTCTGACAACGGGGGCTGTCTACGCAAGGATGGGACACCTGCGGAAAAAGCTGAAAGCCTTTAAGCGGTAAGGGAAGAAAAATACATTCACCTGCGGGCTATGGGGTGAGAGGTCAAAAACCTTTCGCCCTATTTTTTCGCAGGAGGAAAAACATAATGGCATACCGAGTTAAAACATATACGCTTCGGGAGGAAGCGGCGGAAAACGGCACAAGGTATTTTATCAGCTTTAAGGACGGGCAAGGCGGCTATCACGAATTAGAGGTATCCGAACAATTCTTTACTGAGTTTCGGCAGATGGAACGCAGAAACCGTAATCTGCTGCAATCGGATGAACGCCACAAAGAATTTTTCGAGCTTTCCGATGAAGCCCTTAACAAAAGGGCAAGGGTTACGCCGAAAGGCGTTGACGAGCTGATTATCGAGCAGGAACGCTCCGAACTGCTCCACCGTATCATTGCCGCTCTGCCAGAGATACAAAGGCGGCGTTTCCTGCTCTATTACGAGTACGATTTCAATTACTATGATATTGCTGCAATGGAGCATTGCACGGCACAGGCGGTTAGGCGGTCTGTCGTTCTTGCCAGAGAAAAGATAAAGGTGCAGATGAAAAAATATCTCTGCCCCTAACAGTTTGATAACGCTCTTGTATCTTTAGATATGGGGGCGTTTCTCTGATATGTTCTCTAATGGAATTTAGCAGATATTAATCTGCAAGAGGTACAGAACGTGAATTCTCTTTCCAAAGAAATAGTTCTGCGTATGCCCAACATGCTCCTTCAGGAAATGCACAAAATGTAATTTATACCGCACTCTGTAATATGGGTGCGGTAAACAATGCCCCATGTATTGTCGTAAATAATAAAAAAGTATTAGGTATTTATAATCAATCGCATCCAAATGAAGAAAATATGCAAAAAGTTATACCAAAAGTTCAGGATTGGTTTAAGGTTAAAGCTGTTGAACTTGGATGGGATGAGTTAAAGTTTTCTGGTGGACAGTGTATTTTAGAAAATCATTTAAAAAAAATAGTAATTGACAAAATATGTATAATAAGGGGAAAATCAATGGACAATATATTAAACAAAGATATTGAAGCAGTAAAAATACTCGTAAAAGAAATTACTTCACTAATCAAAACCCACGAACATAAATATGACAGAACTTTTTCATCTGTAGTAAAAACCATAAACAAGGACTCTACATACACTGTTATGGATAATGGCGGCGTGGAGCGGAAACTTAAATGTTCCATACCAAATGTTGTTTTAAAAATCGGGCAGTATGTATGGGTGAAGGTTCCGTGTGGGAGATTAGAGGATATGCACATATGCGGGGTGAAGTGAAATTGAAGTGGAAGCGATGCTTTTAATAAAGTGTATCTTATATATGCCGGACATATGCTTGATGTAAAGAATAGTCCATCCTATGAATTAGGGATGCATTGAAATATAACTATAAACAAAATCGATGTGAATTGGAGTGTGACTTTTATGTATCTATGCAAAATGAACATTTGGAGAAAAAGGATTTTTCGATAAAAAGCATGTTCTATGAGTTCATGAAGCATAAGGCAAATGAGGTCAATAGCGGCACGGTTAAACGGATGATGGCAGACTGGACAAGGTTTTATGAACCTGAGAATGATATTGTCAATATTGGTTGACAATATCACTATACAAAGCCTGAAGATAGTGACAGGTGGCTGTCTTTGACTGGAAAGGCGAAGGGGATTATCAAAAGGATTGAGGCGGTCAATGAGGAATATGGCCATAAGTATGAAGATTTCCTATTTGTGAGGAATAGCAGATGCCTTACGCCGGATGCCGTGGACACCCAGATAACAAGGTGCTGAGTGCCTTAGACCCACAAAATGATGCAAAAAGTGACCAAAGTGACCGAAACATCATTCCATTCAGGAAATTAAAAAGAGCCGAAAACTTTGAAAAATCAACGCTTTCAGCCCTCTAACAAGGATGCGGAAGATGGGACTTGAACCCACACGATGTAACCATCACAAGATCCTTAGTCTTGCTCGTCTGCCAGTTCCGACACTTCCGCAGGAACACGGGATTATGTAATTTCCATGTCGCGAATAACATAATAACATTTTAATGCAAAAAAGTCAATGCTATTTTTTTGATTTTCTGATTTTCATTTTTCAGGGGGCGGGGCAGAAGGAATCACAAAGATATAATCCCCCGCAGCGCCGCAATCGATAGCGTATTGCTCATAATAAATGCCGATTCCCTCCGGAAACAGGACAAATTGTTCCGGGTTATAGTTTTTCGTCAGAATATCATCTTCTTTCAAAAAGAATGTTCCCCTCCCGATGCCTTCCATATACTTGTAAACAGAACCGGTCAGATTGGCAACGGCTTCCTGAAGAGGTATACCGAGAATATCCTCCAGAGAGACTCTTTCGCCGGTCTGCTTATCGAAAGTGACCGGACAAAGGGTGATCCAGCTCCGTATCCCGCCGAAGTAACCTTCTTCATAGATTCCTGCCGTAATATATTTTTCCCCGATATAAATATAGTTATAGCCGATCGATTGATACCAACTTGCATCAAGCCGGTTCGATATGGACTGATCTGATCCGGGCTGATCCGGTTCGGGCTGGTTCTGCGCGCATTCACGGCCGTTTTCTTCCAGCATATCAAAAAAATCTTTCTTTTCTGCCACCGCTGTCTGGTAAGCTTCCTGGAAATATCGGTTGATTTTTTTATATCCGGGGATCCGGTCATTAAATTGGGGAAGGCATACCCGGTATGGATTGTATTTTTCCTCATTTTCCTCCGTGATATAAAAATCTTCATACTCCAGATAATCCGTCAGATAAGCTTCATATCCTTCGGTGCTTTCCAACATAGAGACGACGCTTCTAATTTCCCCGTATTCTATATTTTCCGCGGGCAGGGCGACGGGCGTTGTTTCAGCATCTTCCCATTCGTCTGCCGTCCATTGGCCGGTTTCGGCATTTTGAATCAGCGAAAACCAGAGGCATCCTTTTTCTGGGGAAACAAATTTGCGGAAAAAAATACCTTTTTCGGAAGCATAAATATCCGATACATAACCGCCTTCCGGATATTGGCATGAAAAAGAATCTTCGTAAAGAACTTTATATTCATTTTCACCGTAATCCATGCGGTAAATTGTTACTTTTCGTCCGTCCTCGCATATTTCTTCGTTCAGACCATAAAAATATCCCTTGTAAAAGCAGCAGTCCGTATATGCAGGAACCGCAGAAACGGTGATTTTTCCATATCCTGGATGATATTGGCTGACTTGTTCCCTTTCTCCGTAAAAATTCCCGGTATAATATATGCTGTTTTCATAGGCCGTGATTCGTCCGCTGGTATCAAAACGGCAGATTTCTTCTTCATTCCGCCCGTTCAAATCCATTCTGACGATAACGATTTTATTATTTACCCATTTGCTGCAATAAACGGAACCGGCATACTTGGCTCCCTGGCTCAGTGTATACTGCCATACATCCGTGGCGATTAGTTCTTTTTCCGAGCCGTCTTTTTTCATCCGGTATAAAAAGTACGGCATTTTCAAAGCGCTGTCAGATTCCTGGGATTCTTCTTTTATCCTTCCTGATTTGTCATATTCGGCCTCATAAATAGAGGAAAAATATATATATTCGGCGCTAAGCTGTAAGGAGTTTCCCTGCTCACATAATTTTTCCATTCCGCTGCCGTCTGTTTTCATTTTGCAGATCGTTCCATAGCCGTCGCTCTGGTTAATAAAATAAATTTCATCGTCCTGGACGCAGATATTTCCGGCATGGACTTTTGCCAGGCATTCGGGCTGGCCGCCGTCCTCGCTGACACGATATAAATAATAATGGTCTAGCTGGCTGGAATAATAATAATAGCCGTCCGCATAGCAAATCCGGGAGCCGTGGTTATTGGCCCATCCCGTTTTATCTTCTTCGATCCACCATTTAATTACCTTTGGGGTGCCGTCTTTTTCCCAGGTGATAAGAAATTGTGCGATGGCCACATTGTGTACGGTTCCCCCTTCCCCGTACAGATATTCCGAAGCCTGTAATACCTTTTTTCCATCGTATTCCGCGATGCATAGATTGAAAAACCCCCGTGCATTGGCTCCCGTAATTCTTGCCTTGTCGGATGGAGGATATCCCTCTATATTTTCCGCATGGAAAAAAATCTGTTCGTCAAAATAAGGGCAGTAAGCGCTGTAACGGTCGATTTCCGGCTCCTGGATCAGATCTACCTGGAGTCCGCAGTCATAATCTTCTTCCAAATCAGAAGGAAGCGACATCCGCTCGATGGCATGATCCCTGTATTTAAAAACGGCTTTATAAGAATCGCCGACCGCTCCGCAGCCCGTTCCCTGTGCGCTGAACACGATCTCCACATTTTCGTCATTGTTGATATCTTCCCAAAAAACGTCAAACCAGCCATAAAAAGAACAGTCTTCCTCTTTAAAACAGTAGGGTTCATCCCCATTCATATAAATCCAGAGGCACCCCGAACCATAAAAGGCTTTTTTCTCCGCATCCATGACCATAACTAGCATATCCAGCTGCCCATTCCCGTCAATATCATCGATCCGCAGTCCGGTAAGAGCCATATAGCCATTTTGAAAAATCTGATCGCTGAAAAGTCGTTCATACAATTCCTCTGCCGGTTTTATCCCTGTTTTCTGCCTCTTGGCTTCCTCAAAAAAGAGAGATTTATTTTTTGCAGACTGCTCCTCCGGGGAAAATACCTCTCCGGCTTCCAATAGATCCGTTTCCGCTGTCTCTGCTGCCGGCCTCTGCTCCTCCCGGCTTTCTTCCAATCCGCTGTCCTGCACCAATTCCTGCTCACGCATGCCCTCTATATCCGTAATATCCTGGCCGGACGAACAGGAGCAAACGACCGTCATACCCAGTAAAAATAAAAATATCCATGCGCCCTTTTTCCATCTTTTTTTCATAACTTTGTCCTCTTATGTATTACCTTACTTTTTCAAGATAAACGATGAGTCTGTCTGGCACATCGTTTGATATTTAATTTTACCAAGGCCATAGATCATAGTTGCATCAAAAATGCATCATAACTGCATCATTTGATTTGGGCTTCCTGTTTTTCCGGCCATAGCCTCCCGCCGCACCGCGCCCCGGACAGGGATTGCACCGATGGATTCTTGCTCCCGGAACAAAGCAACGGATCAAATCACACATATTTCACCTTGTACAAGCATATAAAAGCATAAGAGAAAAGGACAGGCGGGAGGAAAGGAAAAAATATGTATGAAAACAAGAAGGTTCGGGAAGTCGGACAAATTTTACAATGCGATACGGAAAAAGGACTGAGCAATGCGGAAGCCGCCGGGAGGCAAAAGCAATATGGAAAAAATCTGTTAAAGGAGCAAAAAGAAAAAACGAAAATTGTTTTGTTCCTGGAACAGCTGAACGATCCACTGATCTTTATTCTTTTCGTAGCTACCGCCATATCCCTGTTTCTTGGAGAAATGGAAGATGCCCTGATTATCGTTACGGTGATTACGGTCAATGCCTTCGTAGGGGTGGTGCAAGAGGGCAAGGCGAGAAAAGCGATTGAAGCGCTGAAAAAACTGACAAGCCCTCATGCCATTGTAAAAAGAGGCGGCAGACAAATGGAAGTTCCGGCGGGAGACTTAGTGCCGGGGGATATCGTCTGTCTGGAAGCGGGACGCCAGGTTCCTGCGGATCTGCGCCTTTCCAAAACGATGAGTTTGAAAATTGAAGAGTCGGCACTTACGGGAGAGTCCGTACCGGTGGATAAGGATGCGGACTATGTGGCGCAGGGCAAGACGGATATCGGGGATTGCAGGAATATGGCTTATATGTCCACGAACGTGACCTATGGAAGAGGGGAAGGAATTGTGGTTGCTATAGGCATGGAGACCCAGATCGGTCATATTGCCGGGATGATCAGCGAGGCAAAGGAGGAAATAACACCTCTTCAGAAAAGGCTGGCGGATCTTGGGAAAGTGTTGAGCGCCCTGGCGGTTTTTATCTGTGTATTTCTTTTCTTTGTGGCGGTCATGCAAAAAAGGGATGTGGGTGATATGCTGCTGACGGCTATTTCGCTGGCGGTGGCGGCTGTGCCGGAGGGGCTTCCGGCGATCGTGACTATTGTTCTCGCCCTGAGCGTATCCAGGATGGTGAAGGTAAATACGATTATCCGAAAACTTCCTTCTGTGGAAACGCTGGGAGCGGTCAATGTGGTCTGTTCGGATAAAACGGGTACGCTGACCCAGAACCGGATGACAGTGAAAAAATGCTATGCGGAAGGCAGAGTCTTTCCGGCAGATAAGGCGGACATGGAAAGGCACAGGGAGCTGCTGCTCGGCTGTGTGCTTTGCAACGACGGTGTGATTGCAGAGGGAAGCAGGATCGGAGACCCTACGGAACTGGCCCTTTTGGATCTGGCGGGGAAATACGGCATGACAAGGGAGGATATAGAGCGGGATTATCCCAGGGTCGGAGAGAAGGCTTTTGATTCCGACCGTAAAATGATGACAACCCTTCACAGGGGAAGGAACGGCAGTTCGTTACATGCGCAGGTGTCCTATACGAAGGGAAGTACGGAAGAAGTTCTGCGGCATTCCAGATATATGCTCGCCCGGGGAAAAAGAACGGCTTTGACAGAATCGGCAAAGCGGGAGATCCTCCATGCGGCGGGGCAGATGTCGGCAGAAGCGCTGCGCGTATTGGCGGTGGCGACGCGGCGGGACGCGCCGGATGCGGAGGAAAGGGAACTGACTTTCGTCGGACTGGTAGGAATGATGGATCCGGCCAGGCCGGAAGCGGCGGAAGCGGTGAAAGCATTCCGCCAGGCAGGGGTAAATACGGTTATGATTACAGGCGATCATGTGGACACCGCTTATGCCATCGCAAAGGAACTTGGGATCGCCGGGGGCAGGGAGGAATGTTTAAGCGGCGGAGAACTGGATAAAATGAGCGGGGAGGAGTTTGAAAAAAAGGCGGAATACATAAGAGTATATGCCAGAGTGTCGCCGGAGCATAAAGTTAAGATTGTGAGTGCGTTGAAGAAAAAGGGCAGGATCGTAGCGATGACGGGGGACGGGGTCAATGACGCGCCTTCCCTCAAAGCGGCGGATATCGGCATTGCCATGGGGATGAACGGCACGGATGTGGCGAAAAATGCTTCGGATATGATCCTTACGGACGATAATTTCGCTACGATTCGTAAGGCGATCGAGGAGGGAAGGGGTATTTATGAAAATATCCGAAAGGCCATCCTGTTTTTGCTCTCTTCCAATTTCGGAGAGATCATTACTATGCTGGCGGCCATATTGGCCGGGTTTCCTTCCCCGTTAAAGGCCAGCCACATTTTATGGATTAATCTGATTACGGATTCCTTTCCGGCACTGGCGCTTGGCGTGGATGAAAACGATGGCAGGGAATTGATGAGGCAGAAACCGAGAAAAAGCGATGAAAATCTTTTCGCCCATGGCGGGCTGGCATGCACCCTTTGCTATGGAGCCGTGATTGCGGCGATCAGCATTACCGCATTTTTGCAAGTTCCTTATGGAGCACTTGTCAGGCAGGAACTGCCGGTCAACTTGCACAATATAAAAGCAATGCTTGCATTGCCGGAGCTGCTCAACAAGGCGCAGACCCATGCCTTTACCGTACTCGGCATGAGTCAGCTCGTACACGCGGTCGGGATGCGGGACGTGAATAAATCGGTTTTTCGGATGAATCATTTCTCCAATCGTTCGATGATATTTGCTTGTGCGGCCGGCGTAGGGCTGCAGGCATTGGTAACGGAGATTCCGTATTTTGTCGGCTTGTTCGGGACAGTGAAGCTTTCGCTGCATGAATGGGGCTGGCTGGCGGCCCTGTCTTTTATGCCGTTGGTAGTCCATGAACTGCTGGTGGCCGGAGGGATGGCGGAGCACAGCCTGGGACATAAGAAAGAAAAGGGCTTGATCACAGCCTTTCCTGCCGGGGAGTCCGCGCAGGAAATCCCGCTTTATGAGGAACAGGCGGAAGGATCTCCATGGAAAAGGCCCTCTTCTCATGAGCCGGAACTGAAAAGCGCTTGGATGGAGAGGGACTAAACGCGTTACAGCAGTTTGGAGAAAGCCAGGAAGAGGAGCAGGAATCCGCCCACGATGGAAAAGTTGAATTCCGATTTGGAAGCCAGAAGCCTTCCCAGGCGGCAGCCGCCGTAAATGGCCAGGATGCCGATGGCGAAGGTGAGGACGGCGGTGACGGGAAGGGAGAATTCCAAAGAAGCGGCTCCGATTCCTGCGGCTGCGCTGTCCGCGGAGAGGGCAAAGCCGAGAGGGAGGGCTTCCGAGGGAGAGAGGACGGCCACATCTCCGCCGTTGGCTTCCGTAATCGTTTTCTTGAGGGAACTATCAAAAATTTTCAGCACTGCCAGCACGGCCAGGATGAAAAATGACAGGAGGGAAGCGGCCGGGGCAGGGATATATGCCTTGAAGAGGCCGCCAAGGGCCAGGGAAGAAACGAGAAGCAGGACAGACAGCAAAGATACGATTACGGCGGACAGAGGAGGAATCTTCACCTTATCTGTACCGTATGCAAAGCCGGCAGTAAACGCATCGGCAGAAAGAGCCACAATCAGCATAATTAATTTTGAAACAGAAAAAAACAAGTGGGATCACCTTTTTACATGGAAATTAGTTTTGGCAGGTTAGGAGGAGCGCCTGTCGGAAGAAGAAGGAAACGGAGGGAAGCGGGCCGGAGGAAGGCGGCAGGAAGGGCATGGGTTCTTGCGCCGGCTTCAGGAAATGGATTTTCTAAAATATTCCGGCAAAGCAATATCAGGCGGACGCAACCGCCCGCGATTCGCCATCCAGGCTCATTGCGGGCTTTTGGTGACATCCGTGTCACCAAATTGCTGTTTGCGATACGGAATATTAAGAAAATCTCATTTCCTTACGCAAGGCAGCTGCGAACCCATGCCCTTCCTGCCGCCTTCCTCCGGCCCGCTTCCCTCCGGTTCCTTCTTCTTCCGACAGGCGTTTTTAACGCTCCGCCGGAACTGATTTCCATGCCTTTCTTATTTGCTTTATTGTATGTGGTTATGATATAATTGACTTCAAATTAGAGGAGAAAAATTATGGATAACAGACAATATAAGACAAAAGAACTGCTGAAAAGATTTATTCCGTATTTTAAACCATACAGAAAAACTTTGTTTTTCGACTTGTTCTGTGCGGCGCTGACCACTATATGTGAGTTGGTGCTGCCGCTTATTATGCGCTATATTACCAATGAGGGGTTATACCGCCTGGCGGAACTTTCGGTGCAGACGATCGCGGGCCTGGGGATGCTTTATCTAGTTTTGCGAATCATTGATACGATGGCCAGCTATTATATGGCCGATATGGGGCATGTCATGGGGGCGAAGATCGAGACGGATATGCGCAGGGATGCTTATTTTCATCTGCAGCAGCTTTCCAACACCTATTATAATAATACGAAGGTGGGGCAGATTATGGGGCGGATCACGAACGACCTGTTCGACGTGACGGAATTTGCCCATCACTGCCCGGAGGAATTTTTTATTGCGGGAATCAAGATATTGATCGCATTTCTCATACTGGCGGGAATTAACCTGCCGCTGACCCTGCTTATTTTTCTCGTGGTTCCGGTGATGATCGGAGTATGCATGTCCTTGAATTTTAAAATGCGGGGGGCTTTTCGGAAACAGAGGAATCACATCGGGGAATTGAATGCCAGGATCGAGGACAGTCTTCTTGGGCAGAAGGTCGTGAAGGCGTTTACTAACGAAGAGGCGGAAAACAGGAAATTTGAAAAGGATAACGGACAGTTTCTGGATATAAAAAAAGAAACTTACCGTTATATGGCGGCTTTTCAGGCGACTACGAAAATGTTCGACGGCCTTATGTACCTGACGGTACTGGTGGCCGGAGGGATTTTTATGGTGAAAGGGATGATCGTGCCGGGAGATCTGGTGGCTTATATGCTCTATGTAACGACGATGATCACCACGATCCGCAGGATTATAGAGTTTGCGGAGCAGTTCCAGCGGGGAATGACAGGGATTGAACGTTTTTTGCAGATTATGGAAGCGGATATTGAGATTTTTGACGAGCCGGATGCGGAAGAAATGGTGGAGACGGAAGGGAATATTTCTTTTGAAAACGTCAGTTTCGAATACCCGGACGACCACAATATCGTGTTTACCGGGCTGGATTTGAAGATCCGGCATGGGGAGAAGGTAGCGATTGTGGGGCCTTCCGGCGGAGGAAAGACGACTCTGTGCAATCTGATTCCCCGGTTTTATGATGTAACGGAGGGCAGGATACTGATCGACGGAGAGGATATCCGGCATTTTACGTTAAAGAGTCTGAGAAAAAATGTAGGCATCGTCCAGCAGGATGTCTATCTTTTCTCGGGGACGATCTATGAAAATATTGTTTACGGAAGGCAGGATGCCTCAAAAGAGGAGGTGATAGAGGCGGCAAAGCGGGCGGGAGCCCATGAATTTATCCTGAATCTGAAGGACGGTTATGATACCTATGTGGGAGAGCGGGGCGTGAAATTGTCCGGCGGACAGAAGCAGAGGATCAGCATTGCCAGGGTATTTTTGAAAAATCCCCCGATCATTATCCTGGACGAAGCGACGTCGGCTTTGGATAACGAAAGCGAGTTTGCGGTGGCCAAATCTTTGGCAAGGCTTTCGGAAGGGAGAACTACGCTCACCATAGCCCACAGATTATCGAGCATACGGAATTCCGATAGGATTTTGGTTCTGACGGAGAAAGGCATCGCGGAGGAGGGGAACCATGAAGAATTATTGGAAAAACGCGGAATCTATTATCAGTTTTATACGATGGCGAACGAACTGAAATAGGGAAAAGCAGACGTTATACAGTAAATGTGGGGTGTAAAGCATCGCGTAAAGCCCTTTCATTCTTGCTAATAAGAGTCGATTTTTGTATAATGATGGAACAGGCAAGGCGCACTGAAAAAACAAGAATGATTCAAAGCGAGGAGAGAAAACGATGTTGAGGAAGAAAATATGCGTAGTCGTGGGAGGGGCAAAAGGCAGAGGATGCAGTCTTGTTGAGGAGTATGCGGGACGCAGATACCACATTGCCCTAATGGATAACGACAAAGAACACGGTAAATTACTAAAAGATAAAGTGGAAAAGGAATACGGAAGCAAAATGTTTTTCTTCCATGGAGATGCGGATAGTGAAGAAGACCTTGAATTGTTTGCGGGGGCGGTCATTGGACAATATGGAAAGGTGGACTATCTGTATTACCGGACGGATATTGCCGGGAGAGCGGGAGAAATGGAAAATCTGCTTGGAAACCATTTGAAGAATAACGGAAAGGCGTTTATATGAAATTAACTTTTATAGGTGCTGCCCATGAAGTGACAGGAAGCTGTCATTATTTAGAAGCCGGGGGCAAGCATATTTTGATAGATTGCGGTATGGAACAGGGAGTTCAGAACTATGAAAAGGCGGAGCTGCCTGTCGGGGAGGCTATGGTAGACTATGTCCTGCTGACCCATGCCCATGTGGATCATTCGGGCATGCTGCCCGCATTATATGCTAAGGGCTTCAGAGGACAAATACTGGCTACTGAGGCTACGGCGGATTTATGCAGCATTATGCTGCGCGACTGTGCGCATATACAGATGCAGGAAACGGAATGGAAAAACCGGAAAGCGAAGCGGCATTCGGGAATAGAACCTTATGAGCCGCTTTACACGATGGAAGACGCGGATGGAGCGATCAAGCATATCGTTTCATGTAAATATGGCCGCATCATAGAATTAGACGAAGGAATAAAAATAAGATTCACCGATGTGGGGCATTTGCTCGGTTCTGCCAGCATCGAAGTATGGGCGTCGGAAGAAGGGACGGAAAAGAAAATCGTATTTTCCGGGGACATTGGAAATATCGACCAGCCCTTGATTAAAGATCCGGCTTATACGGAAGAGGCGGACTATGTGGTCATGGAGTCCACCTACGGGAACAGAGCGCATTCCACAGGAAGGCCGGATTATGTGGCGGATCTGGCAAAGGTATTACAGGAAACTTTTGACAGGGGAGGCAATGTGGTCATACCTTCCTTTGCGGTAGGAAGAACCCAGGAGATGCTTTATTTCCTCCGGCAGATCAAAGAGGAAAAGAGAATCGACAGATTCCCGAATTTTACGGTATATGTGGATAGTCCGCTGGCGGTGGAAGCGACGGATATTTTTCAGAGAAATGTGGCGGAATGCTTTGACGAAGAGGCAATGGAACTGGTGAGAAAGGGAATTAACCCGATCCGTTTTCCGGGACTTCGTTTATCGATCACCAGCGACGAATCAAAAGCCATTAATTTCGATGATTCACCCAAAGTAGTAATTTCCGCTTCCGGCATGTGCGAGGCAGGAAGGATACGCCATCATCTGAAACATAATCTGTGGAAGCCGGAATGTACGATATTGTTTGTAGGATATCAGGCAAACGGCACGCTGGGAAGGTCGTTAATCGAGGGAGCAAAGGAAGTAAAGCTCTTTGGAGAGAAAATAGAAGTGAGGGCGGATATCAGGACATTGCCGGGGATCAGCGGCCATGCGGATAAAGACGGCCTGATCCGCTGGATCGAAGGATTTCGGAAGAAACCGGAAAAAATCTTTGTGGTACACGGTGAAAGCAGCATTTGCGAATCTTTCGTATCCTGTTTGAAAGAAGAACACAAGATGGAAGCCTATGCTCCTTACAGCGGCACATGTTTCGATCTGCTGACCGGAGAGGCGGAATATGTGGCGAAAGCGAAGCCGTTGAAGAAAAAACGGGCGGCTCAGGATATCTTCGACCGTCTGCTGGCGGCAGGGCAAAGGCTTATGGCTGTTATTCGGAAGAACGAAGGCGGGGCAAATAAGGACTTGGGAAAATTTGCGGATCAGATCAATTCCCTTTGCGATAAGTGGGACAGATAGGATGGCGGCGGAAGGCGCTATCCATGAAAATAAGGATGGAACCGCGGAAACATAAATTGGAAAGGGAAAACAAATGAGTCTGGCGGACAAAATTTTTATTCAAATGTGTAAGGACATACTGGAAAACGGAACGAGTACGGAAGGGGAAAAGGTGCGCCCCCATTGGGCGGACGGGACTCCGGCCTATACGGTGAAAAAGTTTGCCGTCGTGAACCGGTATGATCTGTCGAAGGAATTTCCGATACTGACGTTACGGAAAACGGCGTTAAAGAGCGCGACGGAAGAGATGCTTTGGATATGGCAGAAAAAATCCAACAATATCAACGATTTGAATAGCCATATCTGGGACGAATGGGCGGATGCGGACGGCAGCATCGGCAAGGCTTATGGCTACCAGATGGGGGTGAAGCACCAGTACAGGGAAGGGATGATGGACCAGGTGGACCGGGTCATTTATGACTTGAAAAACAATCCGTTCAGCCGCCGGATCATGACGAATCTGTATGTGCATCAGGATTTGCATGAGATGAACCTGTATCCGTGCGCCTACAGCATGACGTTTAACGTAACGTCCGCCGCCGGCGCGGCGCAGGAAAAAGAGAGTGGAAAACTGGTATTAAACGCCATATTGAACCAACGTTCCCAGGATGTGCTGACGGCGAATAACTGGAACGTAGTGCAGTATGCAGTGCTGCTGCATATGCTGGCACAAGTGTGCGGTATGAAGGCGGGAGAATTGGTGCATGTGATTGCGGATGCCCATATTTATGACAGGCATATTCCCATCATAAAGGAACTGATCGGGCGCGAGCCTTTGGAAGCGCCGGCTTTTTGGCTGAATCCCGATATTCATGACTTTTACCAGTTCACGCGGGACGATGTAAAAGTAGAAAATTATCAGGCGGGACCGCAAGTGGATATTCCCGTTGCCATTTAAGAGAGAGGAGAAAACGGGATATGAATGTGATCGTGGCAGTGGACAGCCATTGGGGAATTGGAAATAAAGGAGAACTGCTGGTGAGGATACCCAATGACCATAAATTTTTCCGGGAGGAAACGACGGGCAAAGTAGTGGTACTCGGACGGAAAACGTTGGAAACTTTTCCACAGGGGCTGCCTTTGAAAAACAGGACGAACATTATCCTTTCCTCCAATCAGGATTACCAGGTAAGGGATGCCGTGGTGGTACACAATTTGGAAGAACTGATGGAAGAATTGAAAAAGTACAGGAGCGAGGATATTTATATCGTGGGCGGCGACAGCGTTTACAGGCAGCTATTGCCTTACTGTGATGTGGCCCATGTGACCAGGATCGACCACCGGTATGAGGCGGACGCCTTTTTCCCCGACCTGGATGGGATGGAGGAATGGAAGATCACGGCGGACAGCGAGGAACAGACGTATTTCGATATCGCTTATCAGTTTGTGAAGTATGAAAGAGTGAAGGAAATCGAATAAAAGAAAGACGAATAAAAGAAAGCGCCAGGCGGGAAAAACGGCTGGCGCTTTTGGACTGTTTAGGGTATAGTTATGGTAGTGGTTGGTTTAGAAGAGGAAAATAGGGATAACAGCAGAAGACGGAGGCTGATATGGTGACAGGAATCATTAAAAATAAAATCGACAGGATTTGGACGGATATCTGGGCGGGAGGAATTACCAATCCGTTGACGGTAATTGAGCAGTTGACGTATTTGATGTTTATTCGGTCTTTGGATGAGAAAGAACTGGAAAACGAAGAGTTTGAAAATATGACGGGCGAGAAGATGGATAAGATTTTCCCACCATCAGAAGTGGGACAAGCCATGCGATGGAGCCAGTTTAAAGAAAAAGATGCCAGGGATATTTTTGACATTGTATCGCAAAGGGTTTTTCCGGCTATAAAAAAGATGAAGAATCATCAACTACCGGATTTTAACGAAAAGGGAGAACTCATCGAAATTTCTGAAGATGATACATCTTTGGATGAAAAGACTGCTTTTGCAAGATATATGGAGGGTGCAGCATTCTTAATTCCAACGCCTCAGGTATTGCAAAAAATAATTACAGGACTGGACGATTTATATGAACATGATATTTCAGACTTGGATATGCAAGGCGATCTGTATGAATATATGCTGGGAAAACTAGCGATCGCAGGGCAGAATGGCCAATTCAGGACGCCCAGGCATATTCGGGAAATGATGGTGGAGCTATTAGCGCCTACGCCTGAGGATTATATTGTAGATCCGGCTTGTGGTACCGCCGGTTTTCTGGTATCGGCATCGGAATATATTAGAAAAACATATGAGGATACTATGACAAACGAGCAATGGGATCATTTTGTGGGCGATGCGTTTACAGGATTTGATATGGATCATACCATGTTAAGGATTTCTGCGATGAATTTGATGCTGCATTCTATTACGAAACCGGAAATTTGCTATAAAGACAGTTTGTCCAAGCAAAATCAAATAAGCGGAAAGTATACGGTTTGTTTGGCAAATCCGCCGTTTAAGGGAACGGTGGATACGGAAAGCATCAACGATGATCTGAAAGCGGTTACGAATACGAAGAAAACGGAATTATTGTTTTTGGCGTTGTTTCTTCGTTTGCTAAAGGCCGGCGGCAGGTGCGCGTGCATTGTCCCGGATGGTGTATTGTTTGGAAGCAGCAATGCCCATAAATCGATCAGAAAAGAGCTGATAGAAAACCATAAATTAGAAGCATTGATTTCCATGCCGTCAGGAGTGTTTAAACCATATGCAGGAGTATCGACAGCGATTTTGATTTTTACGAAAACAGGAGCCGGAGGAACGGATCGCGTGTGGTTTTATGATATGAAGGCGGATGGATTTACATTGGATGATAAACGTTCGGAAATGGATGAAAATGATATTCCGGATATTGTTGAGCGCTTTCATTCTTTGGATAAGGAAGTGGATAGGAAAAGAACGGAACAGAGTTTTTTTGTGCCTAAGGAAGAAATTGTGACAAATGGTTATGATCTGTCCATTAATAAGTATAAAAAGGTGGAGTATGTGGCGATGGAGTACCCGCCGACTAATGAAATCTTAGCAGAGATAAAAAAGATTCAAAAAGAGATATCAGAGGGGATTGATGAGCTGGAGGCGATGTTGGGAGGATGAATTGGTCAGGCCAGCTATAGTATCCTGCTGAAATGGAGGCGGCAATATGGGAATGACTTACAAAAGTTTAGAGGACGTGTGTGAAATATTGGATTCGCGCAGGATACCAATTACTGCTAAAAATCGTAAAGCCGGGGAATATCCGTATTTTGGTGCAAATGGAGTGCAGGATTATGTGTCGGATTATATTTTTGATGATGAACTTGTTTTATTAGCTGAGGACGGAGGGAATTTTGGTTCCACAGAACGGCCCATAGCGTATCGGGTTTCAGGAAAATGTTGGGTGAATAATCATGCGCATGTATTGAAAGCAAAAAATTGTATTGATGTGGACTATTTATGTTATTCATTGATGTTCTATAATACGGATGGGATTGTAAACGGAGCGACGCGTCAAAAACTGACACAGGCTGCTATGCGGCAAATGAAGATTCCACTTAGAGACATGGATGAACAGATGAAGATAGTTCGTAAAATTAATTGTATTTTTGAATTGATAAAAAAGCAAAAGGAAGTATTAGATTTTTTGAATCAGGCTGTCCAAGCACGGTTTACAGAATTATTTGGCGATCCAATTAGCAATCCTTATGGATGGGAGAAGGTTTTTCTTAAAGATGTATGTTCTTCTGTTATCAGAGGGCCATTCGGAAGTGCATTAAAAAAAGAGTTTTTTGTTAAGCCGGATGAAACAACGTATAAAGTATATGAACAAAAACATGCAATTCAGAAGTCATCTGAAATAGGAAAATATTATATTACAGAAGAAAAATATCAAGAACTGAAAAGATTTGAATGCGTTCCAGGAGATATTTTAATGAGTTGTTCAGGTACTATGGGAGAATTATATCAGCTTCCAGAAGGATGTGAGCGTGGAATTATTAATCAAGCATTATGTAAGTTTACATTAAATGATAAAATATTGCCGATATGTTTTTTGGCTTATATGAAACAAACAATAGGAAATTTAGAAATTAAGGGTAGTGGTATAAAAAATATTGCGGCTGTTTCTTATGTCAAGGCCATGCCAATTAATTTACCGCCATTGGAAGTCCAGAAAAAATTCGAAGAATTTTCTGAACAAACTGATAAATTGAAATCGATAATGAAAGAAAGTTTAAGAAAATTGGAAACAATGAAAAAATCGTTGATGCAACAGTACTTTGGCTAGGGGGAAAAATGGAGAAAATAGTTGTTTGTCATGGAAGTTCTCAGATTGTGGAAGTGCCAGCGATACGGATAACAAAATATAATAAAGATTTTTACTTCGGCTTTTACTGTACGATTATAAAAGAACAGGCGAGACGTTGGGCTACAAGATTTGGGGAAGAAGGATATATTAATTTGTATGAATATAGGCCGAATCAAGAATTGAAATTGCTGACATTTGAAAAAATGACAGAAGAATGGTTAGATTTTATTGTGGCTTGTCGAAGTGGACAGGCACATAGCTATGATATCGTAGAGGGACCGATGGCCGATGATGTGATTTATAATTATGTGCAGGGATTTATGGATGGAAAATATTCAAGAGAGGCTTTTTGGGAGCTGGCTAAATTTAAGTATCCGACGCATCAAATCAGCTTTCATACTGCCAGGGCGCTAACAACATTAAGATTTTTAGAAGGAGTACCAGCAAATGAAAAACAATAACAATTTGTTTTATACTTGCAGCTTGATTGAATATATAGCGAGAGAGACTAAAAATCGCAGGGATAATATTGTAAACCGGCTTGGAAGCGATTTGCAGCAGATATATAATTATGCTGATGTTTTCCATTGTGAACCGATAGAAAAGGTTGCGGATGATTTCATACAAAGAAATCATATTGCAAATGGGGACTATGATAACCTAGCAGGATGCAGGTACACGATTCCTGATTACTGGGATATAGGAGAAGTATTTGCCCGGTTGATAGAGGATTCTTATGAAGAGGACAATATAATAAACGGAATGAAAGAGGTATATCAGTCATGGCTGGCTGATAAAATCTTGAATTTCAATTCGGATTTATATTATCAGTCCAGGGAATATATAGCGCTTTGTTATAAAGAAGGAGAAATACTATTAGCATAAATGCAGCAAGAGAGGAATAGTCGATGTCTAACTTTAAGTTTCTTCAAGATAAAAAAGAATACCAATTATTTGCGGCAGCGGCGGTTGAGGCCGAAAGAATTTACTATTCGTCTCCTGCGATGTGTGCGGTGGGATGTAGGAAAGCGTTGGAACTGGCCGTAAAGTGGGTGTACTCTGCGGATCATTCGGTGAAGATGCCTTATAAGGACAACTTGCAATCTTTGATTCATGAGCGATCCTTCCGTTTTGCGCTTGATCAGAACACATGGAGAAAACTGCCGTATATCGTTAAACTAGGGAATTTGGCAGTTCATACGGAGAGAACGATACAGGCGGGCGATGCGCTGGCCTCTATGAGAGGGGTCTTTGAATTTATCGAATGGATTGATTATTGTTATGGAGCCGATTATGAAGAGAGAAAATTTAATGAAGACATCATTCCGAAGGAAAAGATTGCTGTAGATATAAGAAAAATAAAGGAACAGGAAAGTTTGCTGGGAGAAAAGGATGCTGAGATCGAAAAACTACGCAAACAAGTGGAACAAATGTCAGAAAAGCTTATGGCGCAAAAAGAAGAGCATCAGCAGAGCAGGATATTTGTTGCCGAAGATATTACGGAATGGGAAACAAGAAAGCGATATATAGACCTTGATCTGAAAGAACTTGGATGGAAGTTGGATGGAACTGATTCAGATGTGTGGGAAGAATATCCCGTCGATGATATGACAGGAGTGTTGGGAAAAAAGGGGTATGTGGATTATGTACTTTTAGGGAGGGATGGATTGCCTCTTGCGTTGATTGAAGCAAAAAGGACGAGCAATGATCCGAATATTGGGCGAAGACAGGCAATGCTATATGCGGATTGTCTGGAGAGAAAATTTGGCCGTAGGCCTATGATGTTTACCAGCAATGGATTTGAAACCTATTTCTGGGATGATATATCTTATCCGCAGCGCCGGGTAAGCGGCGTATTCAGCAAAGGTGATCTGCAAAAATTGATGAACCGGAGAACCGAGAAAAAGGATTTATTATCCATTCGGATTGATGATCGGATTACAGACCGTTATTATCAGAAGGAGGCAATACGGGCGGTATGTGAGAATGTAGAGCAGGGATATCGGAAAAACCTTTTGGTTATGGCGACCGGCACAGGGAAAACGAGAACAGCGGCCAGTCTGGCGGATGTACTCAGTCGGGCGGGATATGCGACCAATGTTTTGTTTTTAGCAGATAGAACAGCGCTTGTAAAACAGGCGAAAGATGATTTTAAAAATTATCTTCCTCATATGTCGCTTTGCAATTTATGCTCCGACAAGGACAATAAAAATGCCAGAATTGTATTTTCTACCTACCCGACAATATTAAATGCTATTGATGATGTGAAAAACGACGAAGGTAAGAGGACGTTTACACCGACGCATTTTGATTTAATCATTATAGATGAAAGCCACAGAAGTATTTTTAAGAAGTATAAAGCGATTTTTGAATATTTTGACGCCATATTGGTAGGGTTGACAGCGACACCGAAAACGGATGTGGACAGAAATACCTATGATTTCTTTGAAATGGAAACAGGAGTGCCTACGTATGTTTATGACTATGAAACGGCGGTGCATTCCGATCACGTATTGGTACCTTATTATACATATATCGTGAAGACAGAATTTTTAAATGATGGTATTACATACGAAAAATTGTCGGAGGCGGATAAAGAAAGGTACGAAGAGGATTTTGCAGAGGATGATAATATACCGGAATGCATCCCTGAAGCGGCTTTAAACAAATTTGTATTCAATGAACTGACGGTGGATAAAGTCATACAGGATCTAATGGAAAGAGGAATTAAAGTTGCAGGTGGGGATAGATTGGGTAAGACGATTATATTTGCTCAAAATAAAAAGCATGCGGAATTTATTGTGGAAAGATTCAACAAATTATATCCAAGGTATAAAGGAAGATTTGCGCAGAGGATTGTCTGTGATGACGCTTATGCGCAGACAGTGATTGATGATTTTAAGAAACCGAATGCGGAGCCTCATATTGCGGTATCCGTAGATATGATGGATACGGGTATTGATGTGCCAGAGTGCGTAAATCTTGTTTTCTTTAAAAAAGTGCGTTCAAAGACAAAATTTTGGCAGATGATAGGCCGAGGTACGAGGCTTTCGGAGAATTTAGCCTGTATCGACCGAATAGATGGGGAGTATGTTGGCAAAAGACGTTTTTTGATTTTTGATTATTGTAATAATTTTGAATTTTTTGGCTCGAAAACGAATGATTATGGAGGAAGTGATACAAAGACGCTGTCGGAAAATATATTTGGAAAAAGAATACGCCTTATAGCAGCTTTGCAGGAAAGTGTTTTCGGAGGGGAGGAATATCAGGACTGGAGGCAAAGCCTGACGGAAACATGCCATGATCAGATTATGGCTTTGAACGATGATTTGATATCGGTGAGGCTAAAGAGGCAATATGTGGAAAAATTCAGAAACATGGAAAAATTTCAGCATTTGGGAGAGGGTGATAAAGGAGAACTAATCAAAGAGGTTGCCCCTCTCGTTTCCACAAATGAAACGGATGAGGCGGCAAAGCGGTTTGACAATTTTATGTATGGGATGATGTTGGCGAATATGGAAGGAACAGCATCTTTTCAACGCGCGAAAAGACAGTTGTGCCATATTGCAAGTACTTTGGAAGGGAAAGCGGGCATTCCACAGGTCAAAGAAAAAATGAATCGAATCAAAGAAATAAACACGGATGAATTTTGGGAGGGGAATCGGGTTCTACTATTCGAAGAGGTCAGGAAAGAATTGCGAGAATTGATGAAATTCCTGGTCGATGAAAAGAAATTGGTGTTTACGAAGCTGACAGATCCCGTGATAGAGGACAAAGAAGGCGTTTCGTTAGATTCTGCCTTTGATTTTGAAGATTATCGCAAAAAAGTAAACCGTTATGTGGAAGCGCATAAAGACTCATTGGCAATCCACAAGCTTATGCATAATAATCGGTTGTCAGAAGGAGATTACAGAGAGCTGGAAAGAGTGTTGACTGAAGAACTGGGCAGCAAGGAAGATTATCAGCGTGAATTCGGAGATATACCCTTTGGACTGTTGATCAGGAAAATTGCGAAGTTGGACCATGAGGCTGCGATGGCTGCGTTTTCTGCGTTTATCAATGATGCATCCTTAAATCAGGGACAGATACAGTTTGTTTATAAGATTATCAATCACATAGAACAAAATGGTTATATGGAAAATATTATGGATTTGCAGAAGCCGCCGTTTGATAAACCGGTGCCATTTACAAGAATGTTTGATGCAAAAACGAGAAATTCATTGGTGCAGACAATTAATGGAATCAGGGAGAACGCGGTGAATGTGATTGCGTGAAAGCGAAACAATATATCAGGGCAAATGGTTCAATTTTATTGACTTTTCCCCCAAAAAGTATAATAATAAGTAAGGAAAATTTTACATGTTTCGGAAAGGGCAGGGATGTGGATATGGAAAAGAAAAATTTAGACTGGGCGAATATTGGCTTTAACTATATAGAAACGGATGAAAGATATGTATCCAATTATAAGGACGGCGCATGGGACGAAGGCGGGATGACGAAAGATCCGGTGGTGGCCATCAACGAATGTGCCGGCGTGCTGCAATATGCGCAGACCGTATTTGAGGGAATGAAGGCTTACACGACCGAGGATGGGCGCATCGTGACTTTCCGCCCTGATTTGAATGCGGCCCGTATGGCTGATTCGGCAAGAAGGCTGGAAATGCCGGTGTTTCCCGAAGAACGGTTTATCGATGCGGTAATCAAAACGGTGGCGGCGAACAAGGCATATGTTCCTCCTTTCGGATCAGGAGCCACGCTTTACATCCGGCCTTATATGTTTGGTTCCAATCCTGTGATTGGCGTAAAACCGTCGGATGAGTATCAGTTCCGCGTGTTCACAACTCCGGTAGGGCCTTATTTTAAAGGAGGAGTAAAGCCGCTTACGATCTGTATCAGCGATTTTGACCGCGCTGCCCCAAGGGGAACGGGACATATCAAAGCGGGACTCAATTATGCCATGAGCCTTCACGCGATCCAGACGGCACATAGGAACGGATTTGATGAAAATATGTATCTGGATGCGGGGACAAGGACGAAAGTGGAAGAAACGGGAGGCGCTAATTTCCTGTTTGTAACAAAAGACAATAAGGTTGTCACGCCGAAGTCGGACAGCATCCTTCCTTCGATTACAAGGCGTTCCCTGATGCATGTGGCGAAAGAATACCTTGGCCTGGAAGTGGAAGAAAGGGAAGTTCTGTTAGAGGAAGTGAAGGACTTTGCGGAATGCGGTCTTTGCGGAACGGCAGCCGTTATCTCTCCGGTAGGGAAAATTACAGACCATGGGAAAGAGATCTGTCTGCCTAGCGGCATGGACGGAATGGGACCGGTTACGCAAAAACTGTACGATACTCTGACAGGAATCCAGATGGGAAGGATAGAGGCTCCCGAAGGATGGATTGTGGAGATCAAATAGCGGTAAAAAGGCAAAGGCAGGGCATGGGAGAATTTTCCTGGGAAAATTTTCCCATGCTTTTTCAGTATGGTGTTATGATAAATGATCGATAATGATTTATGATGATGCAGAAAGGACAGGTGTCGCTATGAACGCTTTTCGAATAAAATTGCCTACGGAATACCCCTATCTTTATGAAACGCATTTGCATACTTCCCAGGGAAGCGCCTGTGCGGTTCATACGGGGAGCGAGATGGCGAAGGCATGTAAAGAGGCGGGATATACCGGGATCATAGTGACCGACCATAACTGGGGCGGTAACACGGCGGTCAACAGATATGTGTCCTGGAAAGAATGGGTAAATACGTTTGTAAAAGGCTATGAGGATGCAAAGAGGACGGGGGACCGTATCGGGTTGGATGTTTTTTTCGGGTATGAAGCGGGATACCGGGGAACGGAGTTTTTAATTTATGGCGTGGATAAAGAATTTATGTTATCCCACGAAGAATTGCGGACGGCGACGGTGGAGCGTCAGTATCAGATGATCCGCGAAGCGGGAGGGATGGTAGTGCATGCGCATCCGTTCCGGGAGGAATATTATATTCCCGAGATTCGTCTGTATCCCGAATATGTGGATGCTGTGGAGGGGATCAATGCCACTCATTCCAACCATAGGAGCAAATCCCACAACAAGGCGGAATTTGATGAAAAAGCGGTTGGCTATGGAAGGCAGCATGGACTGCCGATGACTGCGGGATCGGATATCCATAGAACGGATCTGCTTGGCGGAGGCATGGCATTCCGAAGGAAACTGGAGTCGATCCAGGATTTCATGGAGGCGGTGAGAAACGGGGAAGATTATCTTTTGACGAACGGAGACGACTGGTTTGCAAAAGACGGTTCCCGCATAACGCTTTGAGGCGGCAGGGGATATGGCAGCGTAAGGACGGAGGAACTGCATGAAATTAGTGCATACGGGCGATCTGCACATTGGGAAAATAGTAAATGGTTTTTCCATGATGGAGGATCAGAAGTATATTTTAAAACAAATTTATGAAATATCCTGCAGGGAAAAAGCGGATGCTCTTATTTTGGCAGGGGATATTTATGACCGGGCGATTCCTCCGGCTGAAGCGGTGGTTTTGCTGGATCATTTTCTGACGGATATGGCAGAGGCTGGCATTTTGGTTTTCTTAATAAGCGGGAACCATGACTCGCCGGAAAGGCTGGGGTTTGCCGCAAAACTGCTGGAAGATAAGAGGATTCATATCGGGGGCGTATATGAAAATTGTTTGAAGGAAGTAAAGGTTACGGATCGTTATGGGGAAGTAACCTTTGTTTTGATGCCCTTTGTCAGACCGGCAACAGTGGAGGCGAAAACCAGCGGAGAGGCAGCGGAGAGGATATTGTCCCAAAGAGTCAAGGGAAAGGAAAGGGAGATATTGGTTTCCCATTGTTTTGTGACGGACGGGGGCAGGGAACCCGAACTTTCCGACGGGGAAACAACGGTTCATGTAGGAGGCCTGGACAATGTGGAAGCTTCTCTCCTTGGAGGATTTGATTATGTGGCGCTTGGGCATATTCATAAGGCGCAGAAGATAGGGCGGGGAAATATCTATTATGCAGGGGCGCCTTTGGCCTACTCCTTTTCGGAGGCCGGGCAGGAGAAGTCGGTGAATCTGGTGGAACTGGGAGAAGAGGGAGAAACTACGGTACGGCGGATTCCACTGAAGCCTTTGCATGATATGAGAAGAATAAGAGGAAGTCTGGAAGAGCTGATGCGGCCGGAGATCGTGGCGGCGGGAGATGCCGGAGATTATATACGTGCAGAACTGACGGACGAAGAGGAATTGATTGACCCGATCGGTACGCTGCGAAGCGTGTATCCGAATATTATGCAGATCGTGCTGATGAAAAATGAAGAAAAGGAAAATACGGCCTATACGAGCCGCTTGCAGGAGAAACGAAAGAGCATCCCCGAGCTTTTTCAGGATTTTTATGAGATGATACGGGGAGAAAAACCGGATGAAGAGAAAATGGAAGCGGTCAGGGCAGCCGCCCGAAAAGCGGAGGAGGAGAGCTGATGAAACCTGAAAAATTGACGCTTTCCGGCTGGGGGCCGTACAAAGACCGGGTGGAAATAGATTTTACCGGGCTGGAAGGCAGAGGACTGTTCTTGATTGCAGGAGCTACCGGTGCGGGTAAAACAACTATTTTTGATGCCATTACCTATGCCCTTTACGGAGATATGAGCGGCGGCATGAGGGATAAAAACAGTGTGCGAAGTGATTTTGCCGATGAAGATACGCCTACTTTTGTGGAACTGGCCATGCGGCATGGCGGGGAGGAATACCGTATCGTGAGGAACCCCGAATATATGCGCCCGAAGAAAAAGAAGAGGGGGAAGAGCGCTTTTACGAAAGAGAAGGAAAATGCGGTTCTTTATCTTCCGGACGGGAGGATCATCGAAGGCAGCGGGGAAGTGAGCCGGAAAATACAGGAGATCCTTGTCCTGGACTACAGACAGTTTAAACAGATATCCATGATCGCCCAGGGCGAGTTTTCAAAGCTTCTGACCGCCTCGCCGACGGAGAAAATAAGAATATTCCGGGAAATTTTTTCGACGTCTGTTTATGACGGTTTTGCGAAAGAACTGAAAGAACGGTCCGGGGAACTTTTGAAGCGCATTATGGAGTGCAGGAATAAGATGGATGAAAATGTCCATATGCTGAAAATGGGAGAACTGGGCCGGAAAGACGTTTGGGCAGGACTGGTGGAAGAGGACAATCCTGCACCTGGCCAAAAGTATCATTACGAAAAAATAATTGCGATGCTGGAAGAGGAGGAGGAACGGTACCGGGACGAGCTGGCGAGGGCGGAAAGCGAACACGCCTTTTATGAAAAAAAACTGGCCGGACTGGCGGCAGAAATCGATGCGGCGGAGCGGATGAACGGGAAGCTGGAAAAGCTGGAAGAATTGCAGAAGCAGAAAGGGAAGCTGCTGGAAGAGAAGGATCAGGTCGCGCGGACGGAAAAAGAGTTAAAGGAGGCCGGAAAGGCGGCCGCCCTGAGAGAAGATTATGTCAACTGTAAAAATGCAAAAGAAGCGCTGGCATCCACAGAGGAGAAAATCAAACGGAACCAAAGGGAACTGGAGGCATATATCGGAAAACAGGAAGAGAAAAGAGTCTATGATGAGAAACAGGAAGAGGCAAAGGCTTCTTATAGATTATTATCTGCTTATGAGGAGAAGAAGAAGCAGTTGAAAGATGCTGACAGGCGTGCAGGGAAAAAGGAAGAGGAGTTAAAAAGGCTGCAGACGCGTTATCTGGAACAGGAAGAAAGGACGGAGCAGAAAAAGAAGGCGTTTGAAACGGCGGACTTGGCTTATAAGCGGGCGGTAGTGGGAATCGCGGCCCGCCAGGTAAAGGAAGGGGAACCCTGTCCGGTATGCGGCTCCCTGGAGCATCCCTGCGTGGCAGCAGCTGCGGAAGAAGCGCCGGACGAAAAAGAGCTGCAACGGCTGCAAAACCTTTATGAAGAGGAAAGGAAACGGCAGATGGAACTGCACAGCAGGGCGGCGGTGTGCAAAGGCGAAGCGGAAAACCAGAAAAAGCAGCGGGAGGAATGGGAAGAGCAGAAAAAAGAGCTGGAGTCCGCCATCGGCCAGATACCGGAGGAAGTCAAAGCTATTTTGGACGTTTTGACAGAGAGGGAATATGAAAATATTTTGCAGCAGTATCACCGGCTGCAGGTTCAGATAGAAGAAAAAGAGAAGCAGATTGCCGGGGAAACGGAGGAAGCCGGAAAACAGGAGAAGAGAAAGCGGGAGCTGGAGGAATTGTTTGCGGACGGATACCGGGAGGCGGGATTTGCCTCGCTTCAGGAGTATGAAGAAGCGCTGCGACCGGCCGGGGAAATAGAGAAGAAGGAAAGACAGATCAGGGAATATTATGCCAGGGCGCAGATGATCGAAGGACAGATCGTTGCTCTGGAAGAGGAAACGAAAGGGAGGAAAAAGGAAGATACGGCCAGTCTGAAGGCACGTCAGAAGGAAAAAACGGCCGGGAGACAGCGGACGCTGGAACTGATAAATGCCAAAAACCATAGTCTGCAGGAAGCGAGGAAAATCAGGAAATCTTTGCAGGAGAAGGAGAAGAAGCGGAAGGTTTTGGAAAGGGAATATGGGATTGTCAAAGATCTGGATAATATGGCATCGGGAAACAACGCCAAAAGACTTGTATTTGAACAATATGTTATGGCCGGGTATTTTGAAGAGATTTTACGGGCGGCTAACGTGAGGCTGGCGAAGATGACAGGGGGGCGTTATGAGCTTTCCCGGAGAGAAGAGATCGGCGACGGAAGAATCAAAGATAATCTGGAAATGCAGGTTCTTGATTATTATACGGGAAAATACCGGGCGGTAAAGACTCTGTCGGGAGGAGAATGCTTTAAAGCATCCCTGGCGCTTGCCCTTGGCATGAGCGATGTAGTACAGGGCTACAGCGGCGGTATCCGGGTGGATACGCTCTTTATCGACGAAGGGTTTGGGGCTTTGGACAGCGAATCGCTGGATCAGTCCTGCCAGGCGCTGCTTTCCCTGGTGGAAAAGGACAGGCTGATCGGAATCATTTCCCATGTGCCGGAGTTGTCGGAAAAAATTGAAAAGCAGATTATTGTTACGAAAACAAATGTAGGCAGTAGGGTGGAAGTTGTGGTATATTAGTGTGGAAAGAAGTTCTAAAGCTCACGCCAATGGGCGTTTCGCTAAGAACTTCTAGACTTGCTTTGCAAGTCTTTCCACACCGAAGAACGCCTGAAATGCGGCGTTCTTCCCGTTGGCGATAGATGGTGGCGTTGGGAGGGTGGGGGTTGGATTAGGGGTTGAGTTGTGGTATGGATGTTGTAAAAGAATGATATTATGGAGGTTGGGATGGAAAATAAGTATGATGTGATTATTATAGGAGCTGGGCCGGGAGGGATTTTTTGTGCGTATGAGCTGATGCGGCAGAAAAAGGAACTGAAGGTGCTGGTAGTGGAAAAAGGGCGTTCCATTGAAAAGAGGAATTGCCCGAAGAGGGTGACAAAGCAGTGTGTGGGCTGTAAGCCTTGTTCTATTACGACGGGATTTGCAGGAGCAGGAGCTTTTTCGGATGGAAAGTTATCCTTGTCGCCGGATGTGGGCGGCAATCTGCCGGCGATCCTCGGGTATGAGGAAACGGTGCGGCTGATCCGGGAATCGGATGATATTTATTTGCAGTTCGGAGCGGATACAAATGTATATGGAATCGATAAGGAAAAGGAAATCCGGGAGATCCGCAGGGAGGCGATCAATGCTAATTTAAAACTGGTGGAATGTCCGATCCGGCATCTCGGTACGGAAGAAGGATATAAGATCTATTCCAGACTGCAGCAGCATTTGGAGGAAGAAGGAGTGACGCTTCTTTTCCAGACGATGGTGGAAAATATTCTGATAGAAGATGGAAGGGCGGTCGGCATCGTGACCGACAAAGGGGAATCCTATTATGCAAAAGAGATCGTATCTGCGGTCGGACGGGAAGGGGCCGACTGGTTTAAAGATAAATGCGGGGAGATCGGCATAGAGACGATGCCGGGTACGGTGGATATCGGCGTCCGCGTGGAGGTAAGAGATGAAGTCATGCAGTTTTTGAACGAAAATCTGTACGAGGCCAAACTCATACTGTATACGCCGACCTTTGATGATAAAGTGAGGACTTTCTGTACCAATCCTTCCGGAGAAGTGGCAACGGAATATTATGAAGGCGGATTGGCAGTCGTGAACGGACATGCTTATAAGTCGCAGGATTATAAAACAAATAATACGAATTTTGCTATTCTGGTGTCTAAAAACTTTACGAAGCCTTTTAAGACGCCTATCGAATATGGAAAGCAGATCGCCCAGTTGTCCAATATGCTTTGCGGCGGCAGGATTATGGTGCAGACTTTCGGCGATTTTAAGAGAGGGAGAAGGACGACGGAGGAGAGGCTTTGCAGGAATAATATTATTCCCACTTTGAAAGACGCGGTGCCGGGAGATTTGTCGCTGGTATTCCCTCACCGGATCATGGTGGATATTCAGGAAATGCTGGAAGCGCTGGACAAGGTGACGCCGGGTATCGCATCGGATGAAACGCTGCTTTACGGCGTGGAAGTGAAGTTTTATTCGAACAGGGTAGTAGTGAACAAAGAATTTGAAACGAGCGTCAAAGGGCTTCGGGCGATTGGCGACGGAGCCGGGGTGACTAGGGGATTGCAGCAGGCGTCGGCCAACGGCATCAGTGTGGCGAGAAGCATTTTGAAAGGAATGGATTAAGAAGCGGTGTTTTGGAAAAGGAAGAGCGGACAGAAGGGAAAGGCGGCTGGAAGATATCTGGCGGTTGGAATCGTGCTGGCAGTTTTTTTTACCGGCTGCGGCCTTCCCATAGAAGGCAATACAAAGGTAGTGCTGACGACCGGATTTGAAAAAGACGAGATTTTCCGTATCGAAGGAATATCCTGCCGCGTGCCAGAGATCATGGTATATTTGACCAATTCCCAGAACCAGTATGAGAGCGTGTACGGTTCTGAAATCTGGAAGGCGAACGCGGAAGGGGTTACGCTGGAGCAGAATATCAAGGATACCGCGCTTGCCAGGATTGCCCAGATCAAGACAATGAACCTGCTGGCCAGGGAATATAAGGTGGAACTGTCGGAACAGGAACAGGGGATGGTGGCGGAAGCCTCTGCCGCTTATTTTTCCTCTTTAAACGACAGGGAAAAGGAACTGATGGGAGTAACCCAGGAGACGATCACCGGCCTGTATGCGGAGTATGCCCTGGCGAATAAGGTTTACCAGTTTATTATCCGGGATATCAACCCGGAAATCAGCGACGACGAGGCAAGAACGATCACGGTTCAGCATGTGCTGATCAAAACCTATGCTCTGGATGGCACGGGGGCAAGGGTGGAATATACGGAAAACGCCAAAGAGAAAGCTTATAAGACGGCCAGAGAGGTATTAAAGCTGGCCAGGGACGGAGAGACGGATTTCGAACAGCTCATCGCGAAGTATAGCGAGGACAATAAAGGAACCTATTCCTTTGGCAAAGGGGATATGGAGGAGAACTTTGAAGAAGCGGCTTTTAATCTCGGCACAGGGGAAGTCAGCGATATTGTGGAGACAAAATATGGTTATCACATTATAAAATGCATTACGACTTTCGACAGGGCGGAAACGGACGCCAATAAAGTGAAGATCGTGGAGGAAAGAAAAAAGGAAGTATTCGGGCAGGAATACGATACTTTTGTCAAATCGCTGACAAGGAATCTGAACGAGGAACTTTGGAACAGCGTAGCATTTTTGAATGATCCTGAAGTGCGCACGGCGGATTTCTTTGATATTTATGAGGAATATTTCAGGGAATAAATGCTGTAAATTGGAAATTAATTTTGTAATGGGAGTACAGTCATGAATCATTTAGGAACGATTGACCTGAAAACAAAAAGATTGCTCTTGAGAAAATTTTTTGTTGATGATGCAGAAAAGAGTTACTATAATTGGACTTCAGATGAAAAAGTGACTGTTTATTTGCGGTGGCAAAAACATAAAAGCATAGAAGAAACCAAGCAACTATTTACCCAATGGAATGATAATTATAAAGCAAATAATTATTATCAATGGGCAATCATATTACGAGAGGACGAATATCTCGGCCCAATTGGAACGATAAGTGTAAATAGGCTGGATGAGCATATCAATATGGCACATCTGGGATATTGTATTGGAAGTCAATGGTGGCATAAAGGAATAACTAGTGAGGCACTTCATGAGATTATTAGATTTCTATTTAAAGAAGTGAAAGTGAACCGTATTGAGTCGTGGCATGATCCTAAAAATAAATATTCTGGGAGTGTTATGAAAAAGTGCGGGATGATCTATGAGGGAACCTTAAAAGAAGGGGATTATAATAATACTGGAATTGTAGACGCTTGTGTGTATGCAATTACTTCAAGAGAGTTCAAAAGTTTTAACATTTATGAGGAATATTTCAGGGAATAAATGTTGTGCCGGAAAGTTTAGAAAGATTTTAGAAATAAGGAGATCTCCTGTTTTACAGGGGAAATGAAGAATTATTAGCACTCGTTTTAAATGAGTGCTAATTTTCTCTTGACTTTTGGGCAGGTTGGAATTAAACTAGGAAACAGGTTAAGAAGTGAAAGAAAAAATAAAAAGGGAGTGGCGCATTATGGCAGTAAAACACGGTAATTTATCAATAAACAGCGATAATATTTTTCCTATTATCAAAAAATGGCTGTATTCCGATCATGATATTTTCATGAGAGAGATGATTTCCAACGGGTGCGATGCGATTACGAAGCGGAAAAAGCTGGAAATGATGGGAGAATGCGTTCTGGCGGATGATTATAAGGCAAAGATAGAAGTGGTAGTCAATCCGGAAGAAAAGACGCTGAAATTTATTGATAACGGTATCGGCATGACGGCGGACGAGGTGGAAGAGTATATTAACCAGATCGCTTTTTCCGGGGCAACCGACTTTTTTGAAAAGTATAAGGATAAAACGAATGAAGATCAGATCATCGGACATTTTGGCCTTGGTTTTTATTCCGCATTTATGGTGGCGGATCAGGTACACATCGATACGCTTTCCTATAAAGAGGGAGCCGAACCGGTGCATTGGGAATGTGACGGAGGAACGGAATTCGATATGGAAGAGGGGAGCCGAACCGAGGTAGGAACAGAGATCACCCTCTATATTAACGAAGATTGTCTCGAGTTCTGTAATGAATATAAGGCGAGAGAGGTTATTAAGAAATATTGTTCCTTTATGCCTACAGAGATTTACCTTTCCAAAGCGAATACGACGGAAACACAGATCATCAAGGCGGAAGAAAAACTGGATACGGATACCGTCATAGAAGAGATCGAGAAGGAAAAAGAAGAGGATGAACAAAAGCTGAAAATCGCAAAGAGGCCGGAACTGTTGAATGAGACGACCCCTCTTTGGACGAAGCATCCGAATGAATGCACGAAGGAAGAATATCTGGAGTTTTACCGCAAGGTATTTCAGGATTACAAAGAGCCGTTATTCTGGATTCATTTGAATATGGACTATCCTTTTAATTTAAAGGGAATTCTGTACTTCCCGAAAATCAATATGGAGTACGAGTCCATCGAAGGCACGATCAAGTTATACAACAATCAGGTGTTCATTGCGGATAATATTAAAGAAGTGATCCCGGAATTCCTTCTGTTGTTAAAGGGAGTGATCGACTGTCCCGACCTGCCGTTAAACGTTTCCAGAAGCGCGCTGCAAAATGACGGTTTTGTGAAGAAGATTTCCGATTATATTTCTAAGAAGGTAGCTGACAAATTGTCCGGCATGTGCAAGACGGAAAAAGAAGAATACGATAAATATTGGGATGACATCAGCCCGTTTATCAAGTTCGGCTGCTTAAAGGATGATAAATTCTGTGAGAAAATGACGGATTACATTCTTTTTAAGAATCTGGAAGGAAAATACCTGACATTGCCGGAATGCCTGGAGGTCAATAAGACGGACGCGGAAGAAAATGGAGGCGAAGACGGAGAAGCTGTAGAAGCTCCGGCAAGCACTTCCGCAGATGCAGAAGCCGGCTCTCCGGCAGAAGGGGAAGTTCAGGATACGGACGGCGATCCCGTGGAGGGAGAAGTGTTGGATGCAGACGGCAATCCGGTAGAAGAAGAGGAAGAGAAAAAGGAAAAGATCGTTTATTACGTGACGGATGAGCAGCAGCAGAGCCAGTACATCAATATGTTTAAGGCTGCAAAAATGGATGCGGTGATCCTGACCCACAATATCGACCAGCCCTTTATTTCCCAGCTGGAAGCAAAGAACGAAGGAATCAGGTTCCAGCGCATTGATGCGGACTTGACGGATTCTTTCAAAGCCAAGACGTCCAAGAAGGCTGCAAAGGAAATGGAAGAACAGGCGGAAGAAATCGCGAAGGTTATGAAAAAAGCCCTCAAAAAAGACAACCTGGCAGTGAAAGTGGAGAAATTGAAAAATAAGAAGATTTCTTCCATGATCACGGTTTCCGAGGAAAGCAGACGGATGCAGGATATGATGAAGATGTACGCCATGAACGGAATGGATATGGGATTCGGCCAGGAAGGGGAGACTCTTGTGCTGAACGCGAACCATCCGCTGGTGCAGTACGTATTGGATAACAAAGAAGGCGACAATGTGAAGATGATCTGCGAACAGTTGTATGATCTGGCGCTTTTACAGAATGCACCGTTGAAGCCGGAAGCTATGACGAAGTTTATCGCAAGAAGCAATGATATTATGCTGCTGCTGACGAAATAAAGAATCTGTTTGCCGGCCGGCTGCCGGCGGAATAAGCGGGAAAAGAGTTTCACAGGCGGAAAAACCTCTGCATATAATGGGGTAAACAAATATGCAGAGGTTTTATTATGTCTGTAAATATTATACATGCCGCACAGAATGCAGGACCGGATACCGGGAGGCTGAAAGTCAGCGTAACTTCCTCGTTGGGGCTCATTCCCATTACGGATGCCACAGTGAAAATTTCCTATAAAGGGATGCCTGATTCCGCAATAGAAACATTAAGTACCGATATGTCCGGGCAGACGGAAGAAATATCCCTGCCAGCCCCGCCTCTGGAATACAGTTTGGAACCCGGATCGGAACAGCCTTATTCGGAATATAATATCGAAGTGAATGCGCCGGGGTATGAGCCGGTGATGGTGTCGGGAACGGAGATACTGCCGGAGTCCTTGGCATTGCAGCCCATTCAGATGAATCCCATGGAGATAGAGCAGAGGGAGGAAGAAACGATCGTTATCCCGGATCACACACTGTATGGGGAATATCCGCCTAAAATCCCGGAGGACGAGATCAAACCGATCGATGAAACCGGGGAAATTGTACTTAGCAGGGTTGTCATTCCGGAATATGTGGTCGTTCACGACGGCGTGCCTTCGGACGCCTCTGCCCCGAATTATTATGTAAAATATAAGGATTATATTAAAAATGTGGCTTCTTCGGAGATCTATGCCACATGGCCGGAAAGCGCCATTTATGCAAATGTGCTTGCGATCATGTCCGTAACTTTGAACAGGGTATATACGGAGTGGTACCGGAAGCGATAATATTCTTAAGAAATTGGGAATATATTGCTTTTCTGAGGCGAATATTGTATGATAACTCTATATAATGTGTTTCGGATATCAGAATGCGCATCCCTTATTTTACAGGAGGATGCGGTTCCTTGTTTGCAGACTATGAAAGGGTATGGATATGAAGAAGTGTACTTGGACCCAAAAGTATGCATTGGTAAAAATGCATAAGGCTGTCAAATTATATATAGCGGTTTTCCTTGTGCTGGGAATAGCCGTAGCTCCCTGGAATCGGATGGAGGCTCATGCGGTTGAGATTCTGGCGACGGTGAATGGAACCGTTTTGTCGGGAACAAATACCGGATTGCTGAAGCTTTCCACCAGGGAAGGCTATATGGAGATCAAGCTGGACAGCGGAACGGACATCACTGCTTGTAAAATACTGCTGCCGGACAAGCGGGTAAGCGTTGCGGTAACTTATGGTTCTGACGGATACCTGCATGCGGCGAAGATTACCAGCGAAACGCAGGAATCTTCGGTAACTTTGGATTCTTCGGCAACAGCGACTATAACAGGACAGATAGGCGATAAGACGACAGGCAATGTATTGTATGTTTCCACGTCGCAGGGAGAGATGGAAATAAAATTAGATGCGACTACCGATGTGAGCGGTTGTTCCCTGCTCGTAGTGGGGAAAAGTTATAATATTACATGCATGCGCGGGTCGGATGCGTATATGCATGCGGCGAGGATTTATGATATCGGAGTGGCGGCTCCAACAACGCCCATAGGTACACCAGGGACAAATCCACCGTTGATAAATCCGCCGGTGAACGGGACTACGGGGACTCTTCCGGGCACTACCACAACGCCGGTTTCAACCATATCGCCGGCACCGGCTTCTCCGGTAAACGTTTCAACCGTAACAGTGTCAGGAACTGCAACAGAGAAAACGAAAGAAGGGCTTTTATACTTATCCACCAATGAAGGAGAGATGCAGCTTGTAATCGACAACAATACGGATACCCGGAGCGGTGTTGTCCTTACACCGGGCAATAAGCTGACGGTTTCCTGCTACCGTGGTTCCGATGCCTATATGCATGCTGCCAGCATCGTTGGAGTAAAGGACAATACGGGAACGGTAGAGATAGACAAGTCTTCTCCGGCAACTGTCACCGGAACGGTGGCGAGCGGATCGACACAGAACGTGCTTTATTTATCCACCAGCGGAGGAACCATGGAGTTAAAACTGGATGCGGTAAACAGCATTAGCAACTGCAAGGCATTTGTCAACGGTAAAAAACTTACCGTGACTTGCGCGCGCGGTTCCGATGCTTATATGCATGCATTGGATATCGTTGGGAATTGATTCCGCCGTACCGGAATCAGGGCTACAACTTTACGATTACATCATCCACCGCTTACGACCAGAAGTGGATGCGAGGAAGAAATATTTTTGATAATATCGATTATCTGGTAGATACTATTTTTGCAAATTATTTGTCACGCCCCGGCGTCCGCCAGCCGATCTTTACTTCCTATTGTGACGGAAACCGTGTGACATGCAGCGGATTGAGCCAATGGGGTTCCAAATATCTTGGAGAAGAAGGATATTCGGCAATAGAAATAATACGGTACTATTTTGGAAATGATATGTATATCAATTCGGCGGAAAGCATTGCGGGAGTACCCTCTTCCTGGCCGGGCTATAACCTGACGATAGGCTCCAGCGGGGATAAGGCGCGCCAGATGCAGCAGCAGCTGAACCGGATCGCCCAGAATTATCCTGCCATTCCGGTGATTGCAGCGGACGGGATCTATGGAAGCCGCACGGCGGATGCTGTGAGGGCTTTCCAGAGAATATTCAATCTGCCGCAGTCCGGCATAGTGGATTATCCCACCTGGTATCAAATATCCAATATATACGTAGGGGTCAGCCGGATAGCGGAACCGGCATAGAATCTGAAAGAAACATGCATCTGAAAAGGAGGATGCCCGAAGTGAACAAAATGCGCAGACCAAAAAGAATAAAACGCACTGCATGGCCGCCATATGCGAAAAAGATCGGAAAGCCGCTGGCGGATATACTGAAAGAGAAGCAGAAGACGATAAAGCTAAGAGAACAAAACCAGAGAAAAACGCTGAAACAAGACGGAAAAAACCGGATCAAGATGCAGAAAGTCAAAGCAAAACTCCACCGCAAAGCCGTAAAAGCGCGCAAAAAGAACGTGGAAAAGAAACTGGACTGGTTACTGACCGGCAGCTGCTTCCTCGTATGCCTTACGGCGTCTCTGGTAGAGGCGCGGCGGGAGAAAAAGAGGAATATGGCGAAATAATATAACGAAGTTATATAGTTATAGATATAATAATGGGAGCGGAGGCAGGGAAATCCATCGTCCTGAACGGCAAGGCGTAAGGGAACCCCGGGGCTGTCAGAACAGGATTTTTCGGCTGGAGCTTTCCATCAGATTTTACTAATGGAATGGAGTATAGCATGTGGTATGCGGACGGGGTGAGATCGCCCTCCATGGCGATTTTCCCCTGGGTTTTGACCATTTCATAAGTAAAATTGCTGATGGTAAGCAACAGCCGGAAAATCCTATTCCGACAACCCCGGGGTTCCCTTACGCCTTGCCGTTCAGGACGATGGATTTCCCTGCTTTCATAACTATATTATATTAAAAAATATTATTGCTGTATATAATATTTCTAGCCATATGTGAGGGAAAAAAGGTTCTGGCCGGGGGCGGGGATTGGGGGGGGAGGCAACGGG
>OFFJ01000082.1_pt1 | contig 70175 bp, 64 predicted proteins | sample 1521261 | NCBI WGS metagenome assembly OFFJ01 (sample SAMEA3504122, study PRJEB24116) | mouse gut metagenome | biome: mouse gut; feature: mouse-associated habitat; material: faeces | place: Denmark | collected 2011 | reverse complement strand
TTTCAGCAGTATGTTAAACGGATTAGAACCAACAACTCAACCGTCAAATAACAACACCATTATAATTGCTTCAGCTTGTGCAGGTGCTGTCATAATAGTTGCCGCTGCAGCAGTAACTGTTATATGCATAAAAAAGAAAAAAGCAAAAGCTGCCGCTGAATTAAGCGAATAATTTTCCGATTATAATTTAATAAACACTATTAAGCACTTGCCAAGTTCTTCTGTAAGTGGTAAAATATTAGGCTGAAGCAGGATATGGAGTTATCTTCATTCTGCTTCAGCCTATACTTATTTGAGGGTGATGAACTTTGAGCGAAAGAAAAAATATAAAAAATGTAGCAATAATTGCCCACGTTGACCACGGCAAAACAACTCTTGTAGACGAAATGCTGCGCCAGAGCGGCACTTTCCGCACAAATGAAGCTGTGGACGAGCGTGTTATGGACAGTAATGACCTTGAAAAGGAGCGCGGCATCACAATCCTTTCCAAAAATACTGCCATTCATTATAATGATACAAAAATAAATATAGTTGATACTCCGGGTCACGCTGATTTCGGCGGTGAGGTTGAGCGTATTTTAACTATGGTAGACGGCGTGCTTCTGCTTGTTGATGCCTTTGAGGGCTGTATGCCGCAAACAAGATTCGTGCTGAAAAAAGCCCTTGGCTTACATAAAACTCCGCTTGTTGTTGTAAACAAAATTGACCGTGACGGTGCAAGACCCGATGAGGTTATAGATGAAGTTCTTGACCTTTTCATTGAGCTTGGAGCAGATGATGACCAGATTGAATTTCCCGTTGTTTTTGCATCTGCAAGGGACGGCTATGCAAGCCTTGACTCCACCGTTCGCGAGGGTGATATGCGTCCTCTGCTTGATGCTATTCTTGAGCACATTCCGTCACCTGAGGGTGATGCAGACGGAGCTGCACAGATTTTATTTTCCTCACTTGAATATGATGATTATATCGGCAGAATCGGTGTAGGCAGAGTTGAACGCGGAACGGTTAAGGCTAATGCACCGTATGTTCTCTGCAAGCAGGACGGAAGCACTGAAAACATACGCATTTCAAAGCTTTACCAGTTTGAAGGACTCAAAAGAGTTCCCTGCGAAGAAGCTACTGTTGGTGATTTAATCTGCGTTGCAGGTATTCCTGATTTGAACATAGGCGAAACAGCGTGCGACCCTGATTGCGTTGAGCCGCTTCCATTTGTAAAAATAGACGAGCCTACAATCAGCATGAACTTCATCGTTAATGATTCTCCGTTTGCAGGCAAAGAGGGAAAATTTGTTACAAGCCGTAACATTCGTGAACGCCTTTTCAAAGAGGTTGAAACCAATGTTTCCATGCGTGTTGAAGAAACAGATTCTATGGACACATTTAAGGTAAGCGGCAGAGGTGAGCTTCACCTTTCAATTTTAATTGAAACAATGCGCCGTGAAAATTATGAATTTCAGGTTTCACGTCCGCAGGTTATTATGAAAAAGGACGAAAAAACCGGTCAGACTCTTGAGCCGGTTGAGCTTGCAATCATTGAAGTACCGGAGGAATACGTTGGTGCTGTTGTTGAAAAGCTTTGCTCACGCAAGGGCGAAATTGTTGTTATGGATACACGCACAACAGGTATGACACACCTTGAAATCAAAATTCCGTCAAGAGGTCTTATAGGCTACCGCAGTGAATTTTTAACAGATACCAACGGCAACGGCATTATGAATCAGCTTTTCAACGGTTATGAGCCGTATGCCGGCGATATTGCAACAAGAACAAGAGGCTCTATAGTTGTTCATGAAACAGGCACAACAACAGGATATGGACTCTGGAACACACAGGACAGAGGCAGACTTTTTGTTGGCCCCGGTGTTGATGTTTACGAGGGTATGATTGTTGGCGAATGTGCTAAAAATGAAGATATTATCTGCAATGTATGCAAGAAAAAGCATGTTACAAACACCCGTGCAAGCGGCTCTGATGAAGCACTCAAGCTTGTGCCTCCAACAACACTTTCACTTGAGCAGAGTATGGAATTTCTTGCAGATGATGAGCTTCTGGAGGTTACACCAAAATCAATCAGACTCCGCAAAACAATTCTTGACAAGCAGTTAAGACTAAAAGCAGAAAGCAGAAAGAAATAATTTTAATTTAAAGGATGTGATATTATGAACGCTAAGGCAGGTTTATATATTCACATCCCTTTTTGTGCAAACAAATGCCCTTACTGTGACTTTTATTCTGTTAAATATGATAAAGCAATTGCCGAAAGCTATACAAAACAGGTAATTGATGAATTTGAAAAATACAGGGGTGCTGAGTTTGACACAGTATATTTCGGCGGCGGCACACCGAGTATTCTGGAGCCACAGTTGATAGACAATATTCTGGGGGCGGCAAACAAGGCATTTAAAATTGACGCTAATTCCGAAATCACCATTGAGTGTAATCCAAGCAAAAATCTTGAAGAGGATTTCAAGCAATATTCGTCATTCGGCATAAACAGAATTTCACTCGGGATGCAAAGTGCGGTTAAAAGCGAACGTCTTGCACTTGGAAGAAAAGCAGGAAAAGAGGATGTTGCAAAAGCAATTCATTATGCGAAAAGTGCAGGAATTACAAACATCAGCCTTGATTTAATGCTGGGCACACCCAAGCAGAGCTTTGATGGACTGAACGAAACATTCCATTTTATAAATGAAATGGATGTTACCCACATTTCAGCTTATATGTTGAAAATTGAGGAGAACACACCTTTTTACAAATTGAAGAATAAGCTTGCTCTTCCTGATGATGATACGGTTTCAGATATGTATTTAGCCGCTGCTGAAAGGCTTGCACAAATGGGCTTTGAGCAATATGAAATCAGCAATTTTGCAAAAGAAGGATATGAGAGCAGGCACAATATAAAATATTGGCAGCTTATCCCCTACCTCGGTATCGGAAAATCCGCCCACAGCTTCTGGAATGGTAAGCGCTTTTACTATGATAAAGATTTCCATATCGTTGATGACGGAGCAGGCGGCAGCAAGGAAGAGCGGATTATGCTTGGTCTTCGACTGAAAAAGGGCATAAACAAATCCCTTATAAAAAGGGATATAACACCGTATATCAAAGCAGGCTATATGGAAGAAAACGGTGAAAACTTATCTTTTACACCAAAAGGTTTTTTGGTTTCAAACACTATCATTTCTGATTTAATATAAAACAGTAAAAGGAGTGCCTGCAGGTACTCCTTTTTTAATCTGCTCCCTGCCGCTTTTTCCTTTTCTGCCAGCTTATGAATCCATATAAATCATTAATAAAAAAAATAATAAAACAAATAATCATTGGAAAATACTGAATATCTTGAACCGCTGCCATTATCCACAAAATAATCAGCACAACATCATTTGCAGCATATGCCACAGCATAATAAGGACTTCTGAAAAGCATTAAATATGATGCCGAAAAGCTTGTTGCTATTGAAACAATGCTGAAAAACAGATTAGCTGTATTAAAATATTTCAGGATAAAAGAAAAAGCAACCGTAACAAGTGCTGTAGAAATTATCATTATAATAAGCTTATTCCGTGAAAGCTTTGAGATTTTCACCTCTGCCCCATCCTTTTTATAAGGATTTTTCAGCCACGATATGGTGCTCATAAACGCTATAGGTGCAGTCATTCCCAGATAGGTTATCATTTCTCCGTAATAATGAAATTTTAATGATATAACCGAATAAAAAACACTGAAAACAACAGTTAATATCTGCCCTATCGGCTCCCCCTTTGCAACAAAAATAAGCGCAGTTGCCCCTATAATGGATGCAAGCAAGGTTAAATATTCTTTTTGATCAGCACATAAGAACGATATTATAATTATAAACACCGAACAAAACCATATAATTAATTCTGTCTTAGATGGCTTACTGCAGATTTTCATAATACTACCTCCAACAAAAAAGCATTCATATACCTGTCTTCAAAGACCTAACGACAAATATATGAATGCTTCACGCATTTTTACTACCCGGTGGCAGCAATAAATTATTCAATTAAATTTAAATTCTTGCAACGCCGTCTTTTTCAGCGGCATTTGCAACTGCTGCTGCAACAGTATCCTTAATGCGCTCATCAAATGCAAAGGGAAGAATATAATCTGCATTAAGCTCATTATCATCAACAAGTGATGCAATGGCATATGCCGCAGCTATTTTCATATTTTCCGTTATTTGGCTTGCACGAACATCAAGAGCACCGCGGAAAATACCCGGGAAAGCAACAACATTATTAATCTGATTCGGGAAATCCGAACGACCTGTACCAACAATCACAGCACCTGCAGCCTTAGCCTCATCAGGCATAATTTCAGGCGTTGGGTTAGCCAAAGCAAGCACAACAGGATCGGCATTCATTGATTTAATCATATCCTGTGTGAGCACACCCGGTGCTGAAACACCTATAAATACATCTGTGCCGACAACTGCTTCCTTAAGGCTTCCCTTTGTCATTCCCCTGTTGGTAACCCTGGCAATTTCTGTTTTTGAGGCATTCAGATTTTCTCTGCCCTCATAAATGGCACCTGTGCGGTCACAAAGAATAACATCCTTTAAACCGAGTGACATAAGCAGTTTTGCAATGGCAATGCCCGCTGCACCCGAACCGTTAATAACCGCTTTGCATTCGTCGAGTGCCTTGCCTGTAAGCTTTGTTGCATTGATAAGAGCGGCAGAAACAACAACTGCTGTTCCGTGCTGATCATCATGGAAAACAGGAATATCGCACATTTCCTTGAGTCTTTGCTCAATTTCAAAGCATCTTGGTGCTGCAATATCTTCAAGATTTATACCGCCGAAAGAGCCGCTGATGTTGTAAACCGTCTGCACAAATTCATCAACATTCTTGGTGCGTACACAAATCGGAAATGCATCAACATCACCGAATTCCTTAAACAGAACACATTTGCCCTCCATAACGGGCATACCTGCTTCAGGACCTATATCACCAAGCCCAAGCACCGCTGTGCCGTCTGTTATAACGGCAACCATGTTCCAGCGGCGTGTAAGCTCCCAGCTTTTGTTATAATCTTTTTGAATTTCCAGGCATGGCTCTGCCACACCGGGCGTGTACGCAAGTGAAAGAGCATCCTTGCTATCAACCTTTGCTCTGGCAACAACCTCTACCTTACCCTTCCATTCCTCGTGGAGCTTTAAAGATTCTTTTCTGTAATCCAAATTTATTCCCCGTTTTTTATTTATTTTCAATATGAGATACTGCTTTTACCTTTTCAGGATATGGAGTGTAGCCTTCCTCCCATGGGAATACATAATCTAAACCAAGCTTATCACGAACATCAAGAATTTCCTTCTGAACAGCATCGTTAATCGGAACACCGCTGTTTTCACGTTCCTTCCAGATTTCGTATTCTTTTTCACCTGCTGTATAAATTCTTTCAGCATCAGGTGCTTTCTGTGAATTACGAACAGAGCGAATAATTTCGCCCGCTTTCTTTCTTGCAATTTCCTCACCAAGGAAGTGCTCTGTATCAATTGCAAGGAAGTAGTGACCAAGATGATATGGTCTTAAATTGCCGTTTTCATCCTTACCGTCAAGAGCCTTACCGTATTCACCATCCTGAAGCATTGCTGAGAAAAGCTCAACAGCCATAGCAAAGCCATAGCCTTTATATCCGCCGAGAGCTTCACCGATGCCGCCGAGTGTGGTAAGTGCAGCTTCGCCGTTTCTGATTTTCTTAAGTGCAACACCTGCATCGCCCTCAATAGGCTCACCATTTCTGCCGATAATTGTGCCCGGGTGAACATCCTCTTTAATTCTTTCATAATATTCAATTTTACCATTCTGCGTAATTGAGGTTGCACAGTCAAAAATAAAATCAAACTTTTCATCGGTAGGAACACCGATTGTGAATGGGTTTGTACCAAACATTCCCTCAACACCGAAGGTTGGTGCAACCGAAGGTCTTGCATTAGTACCTGTCATACCGATACAGCCCTGCTGCGTTGCCATTGTTGCATAATAGCCTGCAATACCGTAGTGGCATGAGTTACGTACCGCAACCATTCCCAAGCCATACTTCTTAGCCTTATCAATAGCCATCTGCATAGCCTTAACACCGATAACCTGACCCATACCGTCATGACCGTCAATAACAGCGGTTGTCGGTGTTTCCTTTAAAATTTCAAATTCAGTTGTTGGCTGCTGAATGCCTGCAACGATTCTGTCTATATAGATAGGCTTAAAACGGTTGCAGCCGTGGCTTTCAATTCCTCTTTTATCGGATTCAAGAAGCACATCGGTGCAGATTTCTGCATCCTCTCTCGGAACGCCGTAACCAACAAAAGCGTCCGTAACGAAATCTGAAATAAGATTCCATGGGCAAATTACTTTAGACATAATGATATCTCCTTATAAAAAAATTTTTTATTATCTTTCCCAATTTCTTGAGCGTTCAACCGCTCTTTTCCAATTGGCATACATTTCATTGCGTTTGGATTCCTCCATAGACGGAACAAAAATTTTATCTACCTTGCGGTTTTCCTCAATCTCTTCAGTATCCTTCCACACACCTGTAGCAAGCCCTGCAAGATATGCAGCACCAAGTGCAGTTGCCTCTCTGTTAACAGGGCGGTTAACATTAACACCTGTCATATCCGCCTGAATCTGCATCATAATATCCGAAACCGAAGCGCCGCCGTCTACTCGTAAATCCTTGAGCAGAATACCGCTGTCTCCCATCATAGCTTCCAGCAAATCAGTCATCTGGAAAGTGATGCTTTCAAGAACTGCACGGCATATATGCTTTTTATTGATACCTCTTGTAAGACCAATCATACAGCCGCGTGCGTACATATCCCAGTAAGGTGCACCGAGCCCTGTAAATGCAGGAACGAAATAAAGACCGTTTGAATCCTCTACCTCGCTTGCAAATTCATCACATTCAGGAGCGTCCTTAATAAGCTCCATTTCATCTCTGAGCCATTTGATAACAGAACCTGCGTTGAATGCAGAGCCTTCAATATCATATGTAACCTTACCGTCCAATCCCCAGGCAATGCCCGTTAATAAGTTAGAACGTGAATTGATTCTCTTTTCGCCTGTGTTCATAAGCAGGAAGCAGCCTGTGCCGTATGTATTCTTAGCCTGACCCTCTTCAAAGCAACCCTGCCCGAAAAGAGCACCCGGCTGATCACCGATAGCACCAGCAATCGGAATGCCCTCAATATCCTCCATACCCGGAAACTTGGCACATTTACCGTAAATACAGCTTGACGGTTTAACCTCAGGCAGCATAGACATAGGAATTCCAAGCTTTTCACAAAGATACGGATCCCACTGAAGCTTATCAATATCAAACAACATTGTGCGGCAGGCATTACTGTAATCCGTAACATGAACCTCTCCGCAGGTCAGATTCCAAATGAGCCATGTATCAATCGTACCGAAAAGAAGCTCGCCCTTTTCAGCCCTTTCTCTTGCACCTTCAACATTATCAAGAATCCACTTGATTTTAGTTGCAGAGAAATAGGCATCAATCAAAAGTCCCGTTGTTGATTTAATATAATCTCCAAGTCCCTCTGCCTTAAGCTCTTCACAATAGTCGGCCGTACGGCGGCACTGCCATACAATTGCATTGTAAACAGGCTTTCCTGTTTCCTTATCCCAAACAATTGTTGTTTCACGCTGATTGGTTATACCGATACCTGCAATATCCTTAGGATTAACCTTTTCCTGCCTTAAAACTGCAAGAATAGCCTGCATTTCAGAAAACAAAATCTCGTTCGGATCATGCTCAACCCAGCCGTTTTGCGGATAATACTGTGTAAACTCTGTTTGTGCCTTTGAAACAATTTCACCTTTCTTGTTGAAAATAATAACTCTTGAACTGGTTGTTCCCTGATCAAGAGCCATAATATACTTTTCAGCCAAAAATTATCCCCCTCTGTGCGCATAGCGCAAAAAATAAAGAGTAAGCCTAAAAACTTACTCTTATATTTTAATACTTTTTATAACATATGTCAATAATATGTAAACCTGTTACATATTGTTCTCAATAAAATTAACAATATCTGCAACTGAATTTATATTTTCAATAACTTCATCGGGAACTTCGATTTTAAACTCATCTTCAATACTCATAACAATATCAATTGAATCAAGACTGTCTGCCCCTAAATCTTCAATAAGCAGACTATCCATAGTGATTGAAGCTTCATTTTCAATATCAAGCTGCTCGGCTAAAATTTCTTTCACTTTTTCAAATATCATAACGGACCTCTCCTAAAAAATAGTTGTTAATAATTAACAGTTGTGTTATTATCATATTATAAAATTTAAACTAAGTTGTCAATAGGTGAATCAAAATGAAAGCATTCGGTCTTACAGGTTACCCTTTGGGGCACTCAATGTCCCCTGTAATTCATAGGGAATTATTCAAAATCAGCGGTATAAACGGGGAGTACAATCTTTTTGAGATTTCTCCCGAGAATTTAGAAAGTGAATTTTCAAAGTTAAAGAGCCTCAGCGGCTTTAATGTAACTATTCCCCATAAAATAAATGTTATTCCTTTTCTTGATGAATTAGATGAAAGAGCCGCTCTTTTCGGTGCAGTTAACACTGTTAAAATCGGTGAAAAAACAAAAGGATACAACACGGATTGTGCAGGATTTATCCGGGCACTTCAGATGGCTGATATTGAGTTTTCTGGCAATGTGCTTCTCTGCGGAGCAGGCGGAGTAGCAAGAATGTTTGCATTTGAAGCCGTGCTTGCAGACTGTATCCTTACTATTGCCGCAAGAGATGCAGATATTCCCGCAGCAAATCAGATTAAAAAAGAAATTAAAGAAAAGCTTAACAACGAAGTAATGGTTATAAATCTTAATGATGTTAACGGCAGTTATAATCTTATCATTAACGGAACGCCTGTCGGTATGCATCCAAATACCGATGCCTGCGTTATTCCGAAGGAAATTATTGAAAAGGCTGATGCTGTGTTTGATGCAATTTATAATCCTGAGGAAACATTATTTATTAAGTACGCCAAAAATGCAGGTATAAAATATTCAAACGGACTTTCAATGCTTGTATGGCAGGCTGTTGTTGCAGAAGAAATCTGGAATGATGTTGAATTTTCCATGGATGATGTAAAAAAAGTTATAGAAATAACAAAAGGGGAGCTTGAAAAACAATGAATATAGTTCTTTGCGGATTTATGGGAGCAGGAAAAACGGTTGTGGGCAAAGAGCTTGCCAAAATTATGGGCAGAAAATTTGTTGACACGGATGAAATGATTGAAGAAGAAACAGGAATTTCAATTCCTGCAATTTTCGCAGCGCGAGGGGAAGAATATTTCAGAGAGCTTGAGTATGAAATGTGCAAAAAAACAGCAAATCTTAAAAATGTTGTTGTTTCAACAGGCGGCGGAGCAATGACCTTTGAGCGCAATGTTGAAGCAATAAAAAAAGGCTCAAAGGTTGTTTTTCTTGATGCTTCCTTTGATGTAATATGCGACAGGGTCGGCGATGCTTCCTCCCGCCCTTTGTTCAAAAACAAAGAAAACGCAAAAAAGCTTTACGACGAACGCAGAGAAAAATATCTTGCTGCGGCAGATTATATTATCAACGGTAATATCTCTGCAAGAAAAACTGCACTTAACATTGCCGATTTATTTAAATAAGAAATCGTTTGATTGCGGAAAATCAGAACCTTAGTCGGTATCATTTTAACATCGGATAAATTTATTTACAATTATTGATTGAAATCTATATTGAAAAACAGAATGCTCTGTGCTATAATTAGTAAGATTTTTTGATGTATTTTGAGGTTTTATATGAAAAAAAAGAAAAAAAAAGAGGCATCACATTTTCTTGAGATGTTTGATAAATATAAAAGCCTTCTGTATGAACTGACACGAAAAAACATTAAATTAAAATACAGAGATTCCTGGCTTGGCATTTTCTGGAGCTTTTTGCAGCCGCTCTTAACAATGGCTGTACTGTCTGTTGTATTCGGAAATATATTCGGTGCAGAAAGAGAATATATTGTTTGTTACCCCGTTTATCTTTTTTCGGGCAGACTGCTGTTTGAATTTTTCACATCTTCAAGCAAAATGGCACTTAATTCTTTCAGATCAAATGCCGCCATAATAAAAAAGGTATATGTTCCTAAATATATGTACCCGTTATCAGGTATTTTATCAAATTTCGTTACATTTTCTATATCAATTTTATGTTATATATGTGTATGGATATTTTTCAAACTCACAGGCATGTCCGACGGAGGAGAATTGACACTTACCCCTTATGTACTGCTTTTCTTTATACCTATGGCTATATTGCTTATGTTTGTTGTGGGTGTAGGCCTGATACTGTCAATACTCCAGGTTTATTTCAGAGATATCCAGTACATCTGGGATGTTTTCTGCACGCTTTTGTTTTATATGGTTCCTGCCATATATCATATCAACTCAATAAAATCAGATTGGACAAGGGCTATAATTCAAATAAACCCGCTTTATTCAATGATTGAGTTGTTCCGACAATGTGTTTTGTACGGTGAACCAATGCAATGGCAAATGCTTTTATATGCTCTTGCATGGGCACTCGGTGTTCTTTTAATAGGAATATTCATATTCAATAAAAAAAGTGATGATCTTGTTTTCCACTTATAAAAATTTCAAACCGCTGCAATGCAGCGGTTTTTTTGTGCTATCTTTGATTTTCTTCCTGATACTCTTTAGAATACTCAACATTTTCAGTGCTTGGAATCGGCACACCCATTTCCGTGCGTTCATCAGGCTGAACAGTGGGATTGCTTACACTTGCACAATACCTGTTTGTCAGGGAGGATTTCAAATGATATTTCTTCTTGTAGCTGCCATTCGGTGAAGAAACTGCTCTGTCCTTTTCAGGTTGTTTCATTTCCTGAAAACTCCTTTGCAACTTCCTTTAAATCAGTCAGGCTGTTGATTTTTGCACCGCTTTGAATTATTGTTTCCTGCAGATTTTTCGGCAATGAATTAAAATAGCTATTCATTTCCGGAGTTAAATTAAATAAATCAGGCATATTATCATTCCTTTCTTTCATATCATTAAAAGTATTTCCTGTTTTACATCTATTATTTGTAACTGTTTTACAAATAAGTACTTAAAAAATAAAGAAAAAGTAATAATTTTATTAAATTCAGGGAATAATACCCTTACAAATTTCAATATTTGTAAGTTTTTTTGTCAAGTTTTTTAATGAATTTTGTTTACAATGTCCACTTATTACAAATTTGTTACAAAATGCTTAGTTACATTTCACATAGATTAAAATATTACAAATATGTTACAATCTTAACCGTCCTAAAGGGATAGGCAGTTCTGCCGATCAACCTGAGGAGGAGTAAAATGAAAAAATCAATCAAATCAATAATACTTGTATTATTAACATTAATAATACTTACAGCGGCATTCCCAACCTCAGTATTAGCAAACGACAGCTCATTTCAACCAAGATTGTCCGCTCCAAGCAGAAGCAATTCTTATTATAACAGATCTTTGAATATATTCGCTAAAACAGGATACGGCATGCCGAACTGCACAGCTTATGCCTACGGACGAATATATGAAATCACCGGCTCAGCACCGCTTATAAGCGGCGGTAATGCCGGCAGCTGGTGGAGTACCAACACAAGAAACGGATACTATGAATACGGGCAGGAGCCTAAAATCGGTGCAATTGCCTGTTGGAGTAACCACGTTGCTGTTGTTGAAGCCATTGACGGAAACACCGTTACTGCATCACAATCACACTGGGGCGGAAATTACTTTGATACCTGCACCTTCACAAGCGGAACGTCCCGTTTCGGTCAGAAATTTTATGGCTATATTTACGCATCGGATTCAGTACTGGAGATTGAAGAAGAGCCTGTATATGTTTACAAACTTGAAAAACCTGCATTTGATATAAACAAAGAAAAGAGTGAAAATCCGTTTTCAAATATTGATTTAACCTATAATGAACCAAATCTATTAATGAACAGCTATATGCTTACAAATGCCATATTATAAAGTAAATAATATATGTTAACAGTAAGGAGAAGCAATGCTTCTCCTTTTTTGCACTCAAAAGCAAAAAGTGCTAATGTTCACAAATTATTTTCAAAAAAAGTGTTGACAAAACCATTTATTGGATATAATATAATTACAAGAGTTAGCACTCGAACATTAAGAGTGCTAATGCGTAAAGGTGGTGGAAAGGATGCTTGGTGAAAGGCGTGCTGCAATACTCAGTCTGATTATTGACAGTTATATCAAAACAGGCGAGCCTATAGGCTCAAAAACCCTTGCAAACCTTCTTCCTTACCGGATTTCGAGTGCCACAATAAGAAATGAAATGGCATACCTTTCGGAGCTTGGATTTTTAGAACAGATGCATACAAGCGGAGGCAGAATTCCCAGTAAGGCTTCATACCGCTATTATGTAAACAATCTTTTAAATCCAAAAATTCTCACTGATTATGAAAAAGATTTTATAATCGGCAGATTATCCGTTAATGCCGGTGATCCCGAAAGACTTTTGCACGATGCAACCGTTCTTCTTTCAGAGCTTACAAATTGTGCAGCATTCAGCAATACAGTTAAGGATGTGCTTGACAGTGTTCAAGGCGTTGATTTAATTCCTGCAGGAAACGGCAAAGCAATGCTTGTTATGCTTACTGTAGGCGGAAAAATCAAGTCATCTGTATGCAGAATTGAATGCCCTGTTGATAATGACTTTAATGCTCTTTTCTATTATATTATGGCAGAATTCTTTATCGGCACACCGCTTTCGGATGTGAACTTAGGTCTTATTCAGAGCACTGTTCCCGTACTCAGCGAAAGAGCCTTTGACATGCTTCCCGTTTTAACAAGTCTTTGTTCATTATGCAGCGAGGCATCGGAAAGTACAATTTTTATGGACGGAGAAACAAATCTTCTTTCCCACGAGGAATTCGGCAACAGCGTTTACAGACTCCTTTCTTTCCTGACAGATAAAAATCAGCTTAAAGCACTTATGGAAAGATATTCTAAATACGGAAAAGAAACAGAACTTTTGATAGGAAACGAAAATTATCACCCGGAATTAAAAAATACAACAACCATGCTGGCTAAATTCAATTATAACAACAGCCAAACCGCAATATTAGGCATTATAGGCTCTACAAGAATCGATTATTCGGTCATTCTTCCAAGAGTTGAATATATAATGAAAACAGTAAGAGAATTTCTCCAAAAGGGGGGCGTAACATTTGAGTAAAAAAGAAAAAGAAAAAATTTCAGAAGAGGCTGAGATTGAAGAAGCAAAGACAGAAGAAACCTCTGAAGCAGAAAAAGAGAGTTCCTGTGAAAACGAGCTTGCAGAGATTAAGGATCAGCTGCTTCGCATCACCGCTGAATATGCAAATTTCCGCAAAAGAAGCGAAAAGGAAAAGCAGGATAACTTCACCTTTGCCAAATCTGAAACCATCAGGGAGCTTTTGCCCGTAATTGACAATCTTGAAAGAGCAATTGCAAGTGAGCAAAATGACTTTGAAGGGCTCAAAAAAGGTGTTGAAATGACTTTCGAAAGTCTTGTGAACACACTTAACAAGCTTGGGGTTGATATTTTCGGAGCACCCGGAGATGACTTTGACCCGAATCTTCACAATGCGGTTATGCATATTGAAGATGAAAATTATAAAAACGGAGAAATCGTTGATGTATTCCAGAAGGGCTACAAAATAAATGATAAAATAATAAGACCGGCTATGGTCAAATCAGCAAATTAAATATAACGGAGGAAAAATATTATGGCAAAAATTATCGGAATTGATTTAGGTACAACAAACAGCTGTGTAAGCGTTATTGAAGGCGGTGAGCCTGTTGTAATCGCAAATGCAGAGGGTGCAAGAACAACACCGTCTGTTGTTGCTTTCAGCAAGGACGGCGAAAGAATGGTCGGCAACGTTGCAAAGCGTCAGGCAATCACAAATCCTGATAAAACAATCAGCTCAATCAAAAGACATATGGGTTCTGACTACAAGGTTGATATTGACGGCAAAGCATACACACCGCAGGAAATTTCAGCTATCATTCTTCAGAAACTCAAGGCTGATGCAGAAAGCTATCTCGGTGACACAGTAACAGAAGCTGTTATTACTGTTCCTGCTTATTTCACGGATGCACAGCGTCAGGCAACAAAGGATGCCGGCAAAATTGCAGGTCTTGAGGTTAAGAGGATCATCAATGAGCCTACTGCCGCTGCTCTCGCTTTCGGTATTGACAAGGAAGATGACCAGAAGGTTATGGTTTATGACCTTGGCGGCGGCACCTTTGATGTATCTATCATTGAAATGGGCGACGGTGTTCAGGAGGTTCTTGCAACAGCAGGTAACAACAGACTCGGCGGTGACGATTTTGACAAAAAGGTTATGGACTGGATTGTTTCCGAATTCAAGAAAACAGACGGCATAGACCTTTCAGCAGATAAAATGGCAATGCAGCGTGTTAAGGAAGCTGCCGAAAAAGCTAAAATTGACCTTTCAGGTATGACAACAGCACAGATTTCACTTCCTTTCATTACCGCAGATGCTACCGGTCCTAAGCACCTTGAATTAAGCCTTTCAAGAGCTCAGTTCAATCAGATGACAGCAGACCTTGTTGAAGCTACAATGGGTCCTGTACGTCAGGCTATGAAGGACAGCGGCCTTTCAATGAACGAAATTGACAAGGTTCTGCTTGTAGGTGGTTCAACACGTATCCCTGCTGTGCAGGAAGCAATTCAGAAATTCAGCGGCAAAGAACCATTTAAGGGCATTAACCCTGATGAATGTGTTGCTATGGGCGCTGCTCTTCAGGGCGGTGTTCTCGGCGGAGATGTTAAAGGGCTCCTTCTTCTTGACGTTACACCTCTTTCACTCGGTATTGAAACAATGGGCGGTGTAAACACTGTTATCATTGAAAGAAACACAACTATTCCTACAAAGAAATCACAGATTTTCTCAACTGCTGCAGATAACCAGACCTCAGTTGAGGTTCACGTTCTTCAGGGTGAAAGAGAATTTGCTAAGGACAATAAAACGCTTGGTATGTTCCACCTTGACGGCATTCTTCCTGCACGCCGCGGTGTGCCGCAGATTGAAGTTACCTTTGATATTGACGCAAACGGTATCGTTCATGTATCTGCAAAGGATTTAGGCACAGGCAAGGAGCAGAACATCAGCATTACTGCTTCTTCAAATATGAGCAAGGAAGATATTGAAAAGGCTGTTAAAGAAGCTGAGCAGTTTGCAGACGAGGATAAGAAGAAGAGAGAAGCTGTTGATCTTAAGAACGGTGCTGAGCAGATGGTTTATCAGACAGAAACGCTTATCTCAGAAAGCGGTGACAAATTCAGCGCAGATGACAAGAGTGCTCTTGAAGCAAAAGCAGAAGCATTGAAGGAAGCACTCAAGGGTGATGATCTTGATGCTATCAAAGCTGCTCAGGAAGATTTACAGACTAAATTTTACGAGGTTTCACAGAAGCTTTATCAGGCAGCTCAGGCTGCACAGGGTGCTGATCCGAATGCACAGCAGGCTGCTGACAACGGCGGTGCTGACTACACCGATGCAGATTACACAGAGGTAGACAACAACTAATTCATAAACACAATTAAATGGTATCCCGATTTCAGAATACAGAAAGCGGGATACCATACTTTGAAATAACTTACTGTAACGGAGGCAACTATGCCCGAAGAGAAACGAGATTATTATGAAGTGCTTGGAGTTCAGAAGGGTGCTTCATCAGACGAGATAAAAAAAGCATACAGAAAAACAGCTAAAAAATACCACCCCGATTTACATCCGGATGATAAGGTTGCAGAAGAAAAATTCAAGGAATGCAACGAAGCATATGAGGTGCTTTCGGATCCGGACAAAAAGGCCCGCTATGATCAGTTCGGCTTTGCAGGTGTTGATCCCAACTACGGTGCAGGTCAGGGCGGCTACGGCGGCGGTTTCGGCTTTGACGGAGATATTGATTTAGGCGATATTTTTTCATCATTTTTCGGCGGTGGCAGCGGCTTCGGCGGTTTTGGAGGAAGAAATCCGAATGCACCTCAGAAAGGCCGAGATATTCAGATTTCACTTTCTCTTACATTTGAGGAAGCTGCAAAGGGCTGTAAAAAGACAATTGATGTTCCGAGGATTGAGGACTGCAGTGATTGCGGCGGCACAGGTGCTGCGAAGGGCACTTCTCCTAAAACCTGCCAGCAGTGCGGCGGCAGAGGTGTGGTTAATGTTCAGAGCCGAACAGCATTCGGTGTTATGAATACACAGCGTACCTGCTCAGCCTGCAACGGCAGCGGAAAAATAATTGAAACGCCCTGCCAGAAATGCGCAGGCAAAGGCAAGGTAAGACGCAAAAACAAAATAGATGTGAATATACCTGCCGGAATAGACAATAATCAGATCGTGAATATGCGAGGCTATGGTGACAGCGGCTTTAACGGAGGTCCCGCAGGAGATCTTAAAATCGTTATAAACATAACGCCTCATAAATATTTTGAACGTGACGGTTTTAATGTATGGTACAACAAGCACGTTTCATTTGTTCAGGCAACACTCGGTGCCGAACTGCAGGTTCCTACACTTGACGGTGATGTTAAGTACAATATGCCGGCAGGAACTCAGCCGGGTGAAATATTCAAGCTTAAGGGCAAGGGTATTGACAGACTCAACTCCTTTGGCAAGGGCGATGAATTTGTAAGAATCATTGTTGATATTCCAAAGGAATTAACAAATGAGCAAAAAGAAATCCTTAAAGCGTTTGATAAAAACTATGAACCACCGAAAAACGGTGGAAAAGAAGGTTTTTTTGACAAATTCAAGAAAAAATGATATATAATATAGGTGGCAAACAAATTTTGCCGCCTATACTTTTTTTAGAGGTGCAAATATGAACAAAACCACTTATACAATCGCTGTTGCAGGAACAGGCTATGTGGGTCTGTCCAATGCCATCCTTTTATCTCAGCATAACAAAGTATATGCTGTTGATATTATTGAGGAAAAAACTGCAATGATCAACAACAGAATATCTCCTATTGTTGATGCTGAAATCTCCGAATACCTTGAAACAAAAGAGCTTGATTTAACTGCAACAACTGATGCCGAATTTGCTTATAAGAATGCAGATTTTGTCATTATTTCAACGCCTACCAACTATGATGCAGAAAAAAATTATTTTGACACAAGCTCCGTAGAAGCAGTTATAGAACTTGTACTTAAAATAAACCCCGATGCAATAATGGTTATCAAATCAACAATCCCTGTTGGTTTCACATCTGAAACATCAAAAAAATATCCTAATGCAAAATTAATTTTCAGTCCTGAATTTCTGCGTGAAGGAAGAGCATTATATGATAATCTTCATCCAAGCCGCATTATTGCAAGCTTTCCCAAGAATAATCAGGAGCTTGAAGAAGCTGCCCACACTTTTGCAGAACTTCTTTCACAGGGTGCAATCAAAGAAAATATACCCACCTTATTTATGCAGCCAACAGAGGCAGAGGCTGTCAAGCTTTTTGCAAACACCTATCTTGCACTTCGTGTAAGCTACTTCAACGAGCTTGACACCTACGCTGAAATTCATAATCTTAATTCAAAACAGATTATTGAGGGTATCGGATTAGACCCCAGAATCGGAACCCACTACAATAACCCATCCTTCGGATACGGAGGATACTGCCTGCCGAAGGATACAAAGCAGCTTTTGGCAAATTATGCAGATGTACCCGAAAATCTTATAAAAGCCATTGTAGAGTCCAACACAACGCGTAAGGACTATGTTGCCGAATGCATATTGAAAAAATCCAATCACAGTGATGAAAAACCGGCAACTGTCGGTGTTTACCGTTTAACAATGAAGGCAAATTCGGATAACTTTCGCCAGAGCTCTATTCAGGGAGTTATTAAACGTCTGAAAAAAGAGGGCGTTAACGTTATTATTTATGAACCGACTCTTGAAGACAATTCCGTTTTCTGCCATAATCTTGTTGTTAATAATCTTGATGAATTCAAAAAGCAATCAAATGTTATTATCGCAAACCGAATGAACGATGAGCTGCTTGATGTTGAAGAAAAGGTTTACACAAGAGATATTTACGGCAGAGATTAATTAACACTTAAACAGGACCGGCACAATTATGTCAAAAGCACTTTCACACTTCAAAACAATTACACGGCATAGGCATCAGGTGATCCGCCACTGCATTAAAGCAGGTATTCCTTTTCAGGGATTACGGCATGATTTATCAAAGTATTCATTAACGGAATTCATACCCGGTGCAAAATATTATGCAGGCACACGTTCACCGAATGAGGTTGAGCGGGAGCAAACAGGCTATTCCGCCGCATGGCTGCATCATAAGGGCCGAAACCGTCATCATTATGAATACTGGATGGATTACAACCCCGAAACAAAGCGTATGGAGCCTGTTGAAATGCCGCTAAAATATGTTAAAGAAATGTTCTGTGACAGAGTTGCCGCAAGTAAAATATATCAGGGTAAAAACTATACAACCGAACATCCTCTGCAATATTTTCAGAGGGCAAAAAGCAGGATACTGATTCACCCGAATACATCAGCACTTCTGGAAAAACTTCTTGTAATGCTGAAAGAAAAGGGTGAAGATGAAACCTTCAGATACCTCAAAAATTTAAAATAGCACAAAAAGGCTTATTTACCAAATGGTAAATAAGCCTTTTTGTTATCAAAGTCCTGACTTCAACGAGAATGTCAGGTTTTATTTTATCAGGTTTCCTGTTTTAATACTGCGGTTTGAAGTCAGGATTATAATATACTGCCGTACCATCCTGCCCTTTTCTTTCTCTATAGCTGAACACAACTGCAACGATGCCTAAAATCAAAAGAACGAAAACCACAATGGTCATTACATGATTAAATGATTTTTCCGAACGGCAGTATTCTTCAAAATCAGATCCATCAGGTAAGCATACAAATTCTAAAGATAATTCAGTGGACATTACATTGAGTCCGCTTTCTTTCAAGCCTTCAACTGCATTTTCATACACTGCTATCGTGCTGTCATACAGTATATCCATACTGTTAACTGTTGCACCTACGCTGACAACACAGTTCCCTAATTCAGCATTATTATCTCTCATATATTTTTGTATATAAAGATTCAAATCGCTGTATTTATCACAGCAAAGCGAAGCCGCTTTTATTGTTTCATCCTTATATGGTAAAAGCACAAGGTAATACTCTGAATAATCATCTGCTGCATAATTTGAAACCACAGTCAAATCCCGCAATTCATACACATTGTCGGAATCCGCATTATACAGATTAACTGATTCATAAGGAACAAACTCGGGTTCTGTAATTGTTACTGCAACAATAAATATTATTGCCATCACAAAAACAAATAAAACAGATAATATTTGTGCAATTATTTTAGGTGCTCTGCTTTTTTTAGGTGTATAGTCAAAAGAACTATTCTGTACATTCATACAATTTATCCTTCTGTTTTATCATCTGAATCATCCGGCATTTTTTCTTCACAGGACGCAATCGGAGCTGCAGCAGATACGTATTCCTGCTGAACAGGTTCAGCCGCCGTATTTTGATTTAACGTTTCGGGCTGATAATATGTGCCTGTCTGCCCCGGATTATAATATTGAGCATTAGCCTGAGCATAAGCCTGGGCTTTCTTCTTATCATTGTTGCTGAGTATAAAGCCGACTGCCTCACAGAGTAAACCGCCGAGTATAAAAGCAGCGGCAAGAATAATGTTTGTTTTATTATCCTTATCAGCTTCCTGCTTGTACTGTGCAAAATCATCCGGGGTATCACATGCATAGTGAAGAACTAAACCAGCTGATTCATAATTGTAATCATACTCTGCTGCATAATAATCAATACGTTCATAATACCAATCCTGCAGTTCCTTGTCCAAACTACTTAATTTAGTAACAGTATAGAACATCGGTATTCTGCAATCCCCTACCCATAAGGAAGAATCATTGTAATAATCCTGAAGTTCTGTATAAAGCCATCCATCCGATTTATCTGTAACAAGCGTCGCATATTTAAGAGTTTCATCATCCTCCCAAATACCAACTAAGAAATACTCTGTTTTTTTATTATCTTTTGTGGTTGTAGCGAATGAATCAAACACAATCATATCCGTTGTTTCATAAACATCTGTTTTATTCATATCTGAAAACGCAACAGTGCATTCAGGTACAAGCTCAACCTCTTTAAAATCCACATTGCTTACAGTAACCCATATGCCTACAGCAATAAGTATAACTCCTACAATTTTAATCCATGGCTTAAATGAGGCTCTGCTTGTCGGAATAATAATCGGTATTCCCATTGTAATCCTCCTCTTAATAATTATCCGATAGTCACACTGCCTTCGTGGTTTGAAGACGCAAGGCATATCCAGCTTCTTCCCGGATTAAGATTAAGTTCTTTTCCATTCAAATCCTTAAATGAAAGCTTTCCGTTATCAACACTCCAGTTGAAATCAACAACTGTACCGCAGGAAATAAGCTGACCTCTGCCGCTTGTTAAAGAATAATTAAGGTAGGTTTCCGTTTTGCCTGAACCCTTATAATTATCCTTATCAATGTATGTAGAATCTGCAAACATAACAATAACATTTGTAAAGCTTACAGGTGTTCTGTAATCACTTTCGTTTGTATAAACCTGTTGAGCGCTGTTATATGTTAAGGTGCGTGTTGCTGATCTGGAAGAAACCTTAACCTTAACACTGTTACATACCGTGTCCGACAACGCACTTATCTTTTCATTGAAGCTTAATGCTGAAAAAGAGCTTTCATTCAAATCAGTTCTGTAATTCTTGCTTTCAATTGCAGCAACAAGCTTGTCCCCCAGTAAAACTGCATTGTGCGGGCTTACTTTATCATTTGTACGCTTGAAACATGAAGAAACGCTCATTCCGTCTATATCATCAACATTATCCTGAGCAATAACCTCATATCCTCCAACATAGTTACCCTTACTGTGGCTGCCGCCGAAGTGAACAAAAATTGAATCAAATAACTCTGAAAACTGCACATAGCTCGGGCGTGCCGAACGGTTAGGACCAACCATTTCAGGCAGATTTGTCATATCTGCATAAAGCCAGAGCATACGTGTTTCTCCGCCTTCCACTTCACCTTCAACAATAATATCGGGTGTATCAATATTATACTGCGGTCTTGCTCCTGATGCATTATCAATAACAACAGCTATCGGTCTCTTTCCTACTGCCCCGGCATTATAATCAGATTCACCCGTTAAAGGATTGGTAATAACAACAGGTGCTGCGGTAGTACTTGAGGAAGGTATTTCAGTTGTGCTTTCCTCCTCACTCTTACCGTAAAAACATCCAAAATAAATACCGCACACAATAGCAATAACTGCAACCACTGCTGCTACGGCAATTATAATATTCTTATTCTTTTTACCTTTATGAGACTTTCCGCCGTCATTTCCCTGCCATTCGCTGAAAGAAACGGCCCCATCTTCAAATTCATTTTTTCTGTTTTCCATTTTAATTCTCCTCCGGGATTTTTATCCCACAAATCTTTTCACTTTATTTTAACATATTAATATAATAATTCAATATGTTTTTAAAATATTTGATTTAAAATACAATATGTAGTAAAATAATATAAGAATATAAATTGAGGATGTGTAAAAATATGGCAAAAGCTATTCCTGTTATCATTACAAATACAAATATTCTTATATATGACAAGGTGTCACAGGAGTTCAAGGCATTCACCCTGCCCGGCATTTCAAGCCAGCCTAATATTCCTTTTTATCATTCATTTGCAAAAAAAATTGCAGAAAGCCAGCATTATTTCAAGGAATTTGTTAAATCCTATTATCCGAACAAAACATCTAAAAATATTCTGGCAATCGTTGTGCCGGATGACACAAGTACGCTTGAAAGCATTTTCATAAATGAATTCTTTTTAAACTCGGGTGCATGTAAGGCTGTTGCCCAGATTACAATGGGGCAGACCCTTTCAAAGGATATTCCCGCCTATATTTCAATTTCAAAATCAAGCAGAAATATTGTGCTTCAATATATAAAAAACCATGAAATACACGCCTGCAGATATTATGACTGCAACCATTATGATTCAACGCATATTATTGAGGATGCAAAAAGACTCCATATTGACATTGAATACGAGAAAACACCTGTTTTTGTTAACAACTTTAATCTTAATATGGATGATTTCCTTGAGATGGGCGAGGTTATAACGCCAAAAGCCTTTATGGATAAAATTGCTGTTATAGATGTTGAAAAAATATAATTGAACAGGTATAAAAAAAACACCTTTGCTCACAATATGAGCGAGGTGATTTTTTATGAACAAAAATAAAAAAAATAAGCAAAAAGAAGAAAATATCAACGGCAAAAAAATTATTGACCTTACATCTTACATCAGCCCCGATATGGTACAGAGCGATACCAACGGAAGCTACACGGGTATGACGGCAGACACCTTTTATAACGGTGAATACGAAGACCCTGTTCAGGATGCAGATGATTTATAAACAGCAGTCCGCTTCAAGCCGAAGCGGACTTTTATTGATTTCGCATAATATACCTGTAAGTTAAAATTCAACTCAGATTTTACAAAAACTGAACTGTTATTTTACCAAACTGTATTAATCTGCTTTACGGTGATTAAAATGAGCATATTTAATATTTTATCTTTAATCGGCGGACTCTCTCTTTTTTTGTTTGGTATGAACTATATGGGAAGCTCGCTTGAAAGACTCGGCGGCGGAAAATTTGAATCCGTTTTAGAAAAAATGACAAACAGCAGAATTAAAGGACTGCTTTTAGGAGCAGGTGTTACCGCTGTTATTCAGTCCTCCTCTGCCGTAACAGTAATGGCTGTCGGCTTTGTTAATTCTAAAATTATGACACTCAGTCAGGTTATCGGCATAATTATGGGCGCAAATATAGGAACAACAATAACAAGCTGGCTGCTGTCCTTAACAGGTATTGAAAGTTCCAACATTTTTATAAGCTTGCTCAAGCCGTCCTCCTTTACGCCCGTATTGGCACTGGCAGGCATTATTCTGTTCCTCTTCTGCAAGCAAGAAAAAAAGAAGAATATCGGATCAATTCTGCTTGGTTTTTCTGTTCTGATGTTCGGAATGGAGGCAATGAGCAGTGCAGTGGCACCGCTTAGAGATCTACCATCCTTTACAAATCTTCTTATTAAATTTTCCAATCCTGTACTAGGTGTTCTCGCAGGTATGGTGCTTACGGCAATTATTCAGTCCTCCTCCGCTTCGGTCGGAATTTTGCAGGCACTTACATCTACGGGTGCCATAACGGTTTCATCCGCATTTCCGATTATACTCGGGCAAAACATCGGAACGTGCATAACCGCAATTATTTCATCTGTTGGGACAAGCCGAAACGCAAAACGAACAGCCGCCGTACATCTTGCTTTTAACACGGTGGGCGTGCTTGCAGCAATGCTTTTGTTTTACGGCATTCATTTTGCGGTGGATCTGCCTTTTGTTAACAATACCGTTAATGCGGCAGACATTGCCGTTATTCACACCGTATTCAATGTATTTGCAACCGCAATTCTCTTCCCCTTCGGTGGTCTGCTTGAGAAATTCGCCTGTGCTGTTATCAGAGATGACAGCAATGAAAACAGCACTTCACTTGTTGAAAAAAGATTTTTAATATCCCCTTCATATGCAATAGATAAGGCTAAGGAACGCTGTGATGCAATGGGAATTCTTGCAAAGAAAAATATTGCATTATGCCTTGATTTTATAAAGGAATATTCGCATACCAAGGATACTATAATCAGTGAAAATGAAAAAAAACTTGATGCATATGAGGACGAGCTTGAAACATACCTTGTACGCATAAGTGCAATGAAGCTGAATACTGACGATTCGGTGAAGATTTCAAAGCTTACCCACGCAATAGGAAATTTTGAAAGAATAGGTGATTACGGAGCCAACATTCTGAAAAACAAGCGTAAAATGCATATGGAAAACATTCATTTTTCCGACGAGGCAACAAGAGAGCTTGAGATTATGAGCAGAGCGGTAAGTGAAATTATTGACAAGGCAGTTGATGCTTTCATAAATGATGATGTTGAACTCGCAATGACAATTGAGCCGCTAGAGCAGGTTATAGACAATTTAAAAGCACAGCTAAGGGCGCTGCACGCAAAAAGAATGCAAAACGGGGAATGCAGTGTTGATAACGGCATGCTGTTTTTTGACATTGTCAATTCCTTTGAAAGAATTGCAGACCATTGCTCAAACCTTGCCGTGTGCATTATTGAATTATCGCAAAGAAGCTATCAGACGCATTCCTATCTTAAAGCCGCAAAAAGCGGTGCAGACCCCAATTTTATGAAAGCATTTGAAAAATATCTTATTAAATATAAAGTAAACTGATTAAATATTAAAAATAGAGGGGACGATGAATCATCGTCCCCTAAAATCTATAAAAAATTATTTTTATACATATTTTAAAACATCATAAATATTGCAAATGGTTGGAACATCCTCACGCAAATCCTGATTTTCAAACCAGCCCCAATTCATTCTGATCGCCTTCATTCCCGCAGAAAGTGCACCCTTTATATCGTTAATCGGGTGATCCCCTACATAAACACAATCCTGAGCATCAATGCCTAATTTTTCGGCTGTATAAATAAAAATTTCAGGCTGCGGCTTTGCAAACGGCAAATCTCCTGAAACAATCACTATATCGCAATAAGGAACAAGTCCGCTTTCCTGCATTTTCATATTCTGCAATACAGACGGTCCGTTTGTAATAACGCCTGTTTTAATCCCCCTGCTGCGAAGTGCTTTTAAAAGCGGCACAGATCCCTCAAAAATAACATTATGATGACCGAACTGATTATCATAATGCTGAGCAAGAACGGTTTTGGACGGTGCATTTTCCCATTTCCACAAATCAATAAGACCCTGATACCATTCTTCCCTGTTTACATACCCGCCGTTGCCGGTATCAACCATATCTTTTTTTCTTTTATTCTTTTCTTCTTCTGATAAATCGGGCAGAAATTCAGCCATAAAAGTATCCATATACTTTTCAAATGCCGCCGTTCTGTCCTGCAAAGTTTCATCAAAATCAAACAATACTGCTTTTGTCATAGTTAAGCTGTTCCTTCAGTTCATTCACATCTTTAAAGGTTTTTTCGGGGCGAAGATAATCAATCAGCTCAACGGCAACCGTTTTGCCGTACAAATCCCCGCTGAAATCAAAAATATGCGTTTCGCAAAGCGTATCTTCAACCTGCCAAGTCGGCCGTATACCGATGTTCGTAAATGATTTATATGTAGCACCGTTTACGGTTGTTAGGCTTTCATACACACCGAATTTAGGCACAACAAGCCCATCAGGAAAATGCTGATTTATTGTTGGGAATCCGATTGTTCTTCCGCGCTGATCGCCCTTTATGACTTCACCTTCAAAGGTATAATTATAGCCGAGCATTTCATTGGCAGACCTTATTCTGCCATCACTTACGGCATTTCTTATACGCGTGGAGCTGATAGGCAGGTTTTCAAATTCCTGTGCTTCAAGAATACGCACCCATATATTCTTATTCTCAAGATAACAGCGCATATCCATTGCAGACCACGAAGCATTTCTGCCAAATTTGAAATTGAAACCGCAAAGCACCATCTGTGCACCAAATTTATTAATCAAAATTTCCTCTATAAATTCCTCACCCGAAAGGTTTCTGATTTCTTCAAAATCAGCAAAAACAGCATTCGGATATCGCTTTTCAAAAATGCTTTTCTGAAGAAGAGAAAATCTGTTGTGAACGCAGTAAATAATAACATTTTCAGCACCTGTAACAACCGTTTTATGTGCAAGGTGCATACCGTCAAAATCACCTATCGCAACTGCTATTCTGTTTTTATCCTTATTATCTGTCATAATTATTTATTAATATAAATACGTTCAACTTTCAGTTCGTTTTCCGTTGCTCTGCCTAAACCGAGAAAATTCCCGTTTGGGTCATAAACACGGTAAATATCATTTTCCATAAGCCTTTTTTTTATTCTTACCAAATCAAGTGCACCGCCGTTTCTGAAGCGGACACTCTGTGCTGCAGACACTGCAACCGTATCATAGGAATACAATGCCTGATCAACAGGCAGCAAAATATCATCAAAGCCGATATTATTATCTTTTCTGTGCTGAAGCTCATCTATTGCAACACAGCTTTCAAGGCAAAAGCCCATAGCACTCGTTCGCACAAGTGCTGTCATCACTGCTCCGCAGCCAAGCATTCTGCCCAGATCGTCAATAAGTGTTCGGATATATGTACCCTTGGAGCAGAAAACATCTATAACATATTCTCCGTTTTCCTCATTAACGAGTTCCAGCTTTTTAATTTCAACCTCTCTTGCCTTGCGCTCAATCTCTATGCCCTTTCTTGCAAGGTCATAAAGCCTTGTGCCGTTAACAGATACGGCTGAGTACATTGGCGGAACCTGCATTACTCTTCCGCGAAAGCTGCTTAATGCCTGCAAAATATCTGCTTTATCGGCACTTACATTATATTCTGCAGTAACATTTCCTGTTATATCAAGAGTATCGGTTGTTTTTCCGAGAACAAATGAAGCTCTATAGCTCTTATCACTGTCAGGCAGATAGTCAAGAAATCTTGTAGCTCCGCCGAGCATAACAGGAAGAACTCCCTGTGCCATTGGATCAAGCGTGCCAGTGTGACCGCACTTTTTTTCACCCGTAATTCCACGGACCTTTGCACATACACCGAAGGAGGTTATATCCTTTTCTTTATTTATGCAGATGATTCCTGTCATTTCAAAAATTCTCCGCATTTTTCCACAAGCATTTTTTTAGCCTCTTCAACAGAGCAGCTCATTCTGCAGGCTGCCGCCTGAGGATGACCGCCGCCACCAAAGGCTTTTGCAAGCTCTGCCGCATTAACCTTTTCAAAGGTGCGGAAAGAGGCTTTACAGGTGCCGTCCGGCTTTTCACGGATTGTAATTCCGATTTCAACACCCTCTATCTGGCGGGTAATAGGTGCAAGTGCTTCTGTTTCCTGCTCATTAGAGCCTGTTTTGGCATACATTTCCTGTGTAACTGCCATTATGGCAACCTGATCCTCACAGTAAAGCTCCATATCCTCAATTGCAAGCTTTTCAAGACGGGCATATGTTTTTGTTTTCGTTTCGAACATAACACGGTTAATGTAACCGTTATCTGCACCTTTGTCTATCAAATCTGCCGCTATACGGTAAGTTGAAGATGTTGATGAAGCATAACGAAAACAGCCTGTATCCGTTGAAATACCTGTATAAAGGCAATCTGCTGTTTTTTTATCAATGTCTGCTCCAAGCTCAAGTATAACCTTGTAAATAATTTCACAGGCAGCCGCTGTTTCTTCAAGCAGCAGATATTCTGCATACTCTGTGTTAGTGCCGTGGTGATCAATACAAAGATTAATCTTTGAAGCATAAGTATCTGCAAGAGCACCCAAAAGATTTTCCGTTGCAATATCAACCGCTACAATATAATTTTCTTTAAAATCATATTGCGGCATATCCTCAAAAAGATAATTATACTTTTTCGGAATATCATCTGCATTGATTACTCTTGCCTTTTTGCCTGTTTTAATCAGTGCACGGCAAAGCCCGAAGCCGCACCCTAATGTATCTCCATCAGGGTGAGCGTGGGTCAGAATAAGAATATTATCCTGCTCTTTTAAAATAGCTGCACATTTTTTAACATCAATTCTCATTTGACGCATCCTTTAATTTTTCAAAAATCTCCATGCCCTTTTCGATAGAATCATCGGCAACAAAGGTTAATTCAGGAGCCTTTCTTAAATGAAGATTATTTCCCAAAGCACGGCGGATATATCCCTGCGCGGAAGCAAGACCCTTGCAGGCTGTTTTTGCAGTTTCAATTCCGTCCATTGCACTGATATATACTTTGGCATAGCTTAAATCGTTGGATACCGTTACATTTACAACCGTAAGCATTTTTCCTGCAACGCGGGGATCTTTAAGCTCACGCATAAGAGAAATAATTTCCCTCTTAATATCCTCTGAAATTCTGTCTATATGAAATCCTGCCATAATTAATCCCTGTATTCCTCAACAATATAACATTCAAGAATATCTCCTGCCTTAATGTCATCCCAATTTTCAAGTGAGATACCGCATTCGTAGCCGGAGGATACTTCTTTAACTTCGTCCTTGAATCTCTTCAGATTCTTAATATCTGTATCTGCAATTTCCCTGCCGTCTCTTACAACGCGAACCTTACCGTTTCTGCGAACGGTTCCGCTTGTAACAAGTGAGCCTGCAATTGAGCCGACGCTTGAAAGCGTATAAACCTCTCGAACCTCAACTGTACCTGTATCAACATTTCTGTATTTAACTGAACGCATTCCGCGCATTGCAGCTTCAATATCCTCAATTGCATCGTAAATGATGCTGTACTGCTTGATTTCAATACCATCTCTTGCAGCATTATCAGCCGCAACCTGCTCCACACCTGTTGCAAAAGCAATAATAATTGCATTGGAAGCATTTGCAAGCATAACATCGGAATCATTAACGGCACCGACTGCACCGTGAATAATTTTAACTCTTACTTCATCATTTTCAATCTTGAGAAGTGACTGCTTAACAGCCTCAACAGAGCCCTGAACATCAGCCTTAACCACAATATTGAGCTCCTTGAGCTCACCCTCTTCAAGGGTTGAGAAAAGTGTATCAAGTGTAACCTTCTGATAAAGCTTAAATTCCTCTTCCTTTGCGGCTGCCTTACGCTGCTCAACAAGCTCTTTTGCAAGACGCTCGTCTGATACTGCGTTGAACTCATCACCACTCATAGGTGCAGTGTCAAGACCCATAATTTCAACCGGAACAGACGGACCTGCCGCATCTATCCTGTTGCCCTTATAATCTGTCATTGCACGAACACGGCCGACTGCTGTGCCAGCAACAACGTAATCACCTGAATGAAGCGTACCGTTCTGAACAAGGAAGGTTGCTATAGGACCTCTGCCCTTATCAATTTTAGCTTCAATAACAACACCCTTGGCAGATCTTTCGGGATTTGCCTTGAGTTCGGACATTTCAGAAACAAGAAGTATGGTTTCAAGCAGCTTATCAATACCCATTTTGGTTTTTGCAGAAACAGGCACACATATTACATCTCCACCCCATTCTTCAGGCACAAGATTATGCTCTGTAAGCTGTTCCATAATTCTTGTTGGGTTTGCACCCTCCTTATCCATTTTGTTGATTGCAACTATAATTTCTATTTCCGCTGCCTTTGCGTGGTTGATAGCCTCTATTGTTTGCGGCATAATTCCGTCATCTGCAGCAACAACAAGCACTGCAACATCTGTTGCCATAGCACCGCGTGCACGCATTGCCGTGAATGCAGCATGACCCGGCGTATCAAGAAATGTAATTTTCTGCTCATTAACCTCAACCTGATACGCACCGATTGCCTGTGTAATACCGCCTGCTTCGGTTGATGTTACATCGGTATCACGGATTGCATCAAGAATAGAGGTTTTACCATGGTCAACGTGACCCATAACGCATACTACAGGAGGACGGGAAATTGCATTTTCATCATCCTCAATCTCTTCCTCAATAATACGTTCCTCAATAGTTACTTCTATCTTCTTTTCAACCTTAGCACCAAGTTCAGTTGCAACAATCTCCGCAGTATCAAAATCTATAACCTCATTAACAGTTGCCATTACACCAAGTGCCATAAGCTTTTTGATAACCTCGGTAGCTGTCATACGAAGAAGTGTTGCAAGCTCGCCTACAGTGATTTCATCAGGAACCTGAATTTTAATCTGCTGTTTCTTTCTCTGCTCTGCAATACGTGCAAGGCGCTGCTGCTCTGTTTCCTTTTTAGAACGTGCATGCATTCCCTGCGGCTTCTTCTTTCTGTACTGCTTTGATTTCTGATTAAGCTTCTGCTTTTTCTGGTAATCACCCATTGAAGATGCAGGAGCAATATCCTCATACTTCTGATTGTATTTTTCAAGATCAACAGTGTTTACACGTGTATCAATACGGCGTGTTTCACCTTTGGTTCGTGCCTGAGGAGTCTGATTTGCCTTTTTCTTAGCCTTTTCCTCTGCACGCTTTGCAGCCTGCTCCGCCATCTGAAGAATAGCCGCCTGACTTTCACGCTTTTTATCCTTTTCCGTTGGCTCTTTTTTCTGCTTTTTATCCTGACTTTTTTCTTTCTCTTTTTTAAGTTTTGGCTTTGCAGAGTTAAAATAATCATCTAATTTTTTAACACTGTTATCAAGCGTGATTTTATCAAAGAGAATGTTGAGTTCATTTTCTTCAAGCACTGTGCCTGCTTTTTTTGCAGCACCATCACAGTATTTGCCAAGTATTTCGATAATTTCTTTATTGGTTTTTCCGAAATCCTTTGCAACATCGGAAACTTTAACCTTTATTACCATATATCGAATTCCTCCTAATCTGAATTATGTTTCGTCTTGTATAAGTGAGATTATTTTCTTACTGAAATTTTCGTCATTAACAGTAATGACTCCTGCCTTGTAGCCGCAGGAATAATGGATTTCCGAAATTGTTATATCGGGCACAAAAACAGGAATTGAAATTTTTTTCTTTTGCATCAGAACTTCAAATTCCTTTCTTAATCTTTCAGAGGTATCACCGGCAAAAATTATCATCTGCGCCTTATAATCAAGCACTGCCGAGAGTGCGGTATCGTGACCCATTGAAAGTTTGCCTGCCCTTCGTGCAAGGCCAAGCATTGAAAGTACCTTATTCTTTTCCATTTATAATTTCTTCTTCCATTTTATCGTATATTTCATCTTCAATTTTCATTGAAAATGCACGCTCAAAGGACCTTTTCTTTCTTGCCTTTTTAAGACATTCGGGATTATTGCAAACGTAAGCTCCGCGTCCGTTTTTCTTGCCCGTAAGATCAAGACTGACCTCTCCATCAGGGCTTTTAACAACCCTTACAAGCGTGCGTTTATCAAACATTTCTCCGCAGCCTGTACACATTCTTTTAACTTCACGTTTTGCTTTCATTTTTTCATCCCCAAATAAGTTTATTCCTGTGAGCCCTCATAAAAACCCGATTCAGGCTTAATATCAATTTTCCAGCCTGTAAGTCTTGCAGCAAGACGAACATTCTGACCTTTATTTCCGATTGCGAGGCTGAGCTGATCATCCGGAACTGTTGCACGGCATGATTTTCCTGCCTCATCAAGAATTTCAACACTGCATACATCTGACGGAGCAAGTGCTGCGGAAATAAATTCAGCACTGTTTTCACTGTAGTCAACAATATCGATTTTCTCACCGCCAAGCGCATCTACAATGTTTGATACCCTCTGACCTCTCGGACCTATGCAGGCACCGACTGCATCAACATCCTCATCCTTGCTGAAAACAGCAATCTTTGTTCTTGAGCCCGCTTCACGTGATACGGATTTGATTTCAATTGTGCCGTCAAAAATTTCAGGCACCTCTGTTTCAAACAAACGTCTTACCAAGCCCGGATGTGTACGTGAAATCATAATCTTAGGACCTTTGCCTCCGTCTTTAACATCAACAACAAAAATCTTTACCGATTCACCCTCTGTAAGAACCTCTCCCGGAACCTGCTCTGCCTTCGGAAGCATTGCAAGTGTTTTTCCGATTTCAACAGTTGCATTTCCCGTTACAGGATCAACCCTATGAATTTTTGCTGTAACAAGCTCCTGATTCTTGCTTTGGAATTCCTCAAACTGTTTTCCTCTTTCTGCCTCACGTATACCCTGACGGATAACGTGCTTAGCTGTCTGTGCAACAATTCTTCCGAAATCCTTTGTTTTAAGAGGAATATCAATTGTCTTTCCAACCTTGGCAGACTTGCGGATTTCCTGTGCCTGCTCAAGTGTTAAATCCGTATCCTCATCCTCAATTTCTTCAACAACATTTTTGCGTACATAAACCTTGATTTTTTCCTTTTCGGGATCTATGTCACAGTGAACAATATCCTTTCCGTTATAATCGTGCTTTGCTGCTACAATTATTGCTCCTGCAATTTTTTCATAAAGATACTCCGCAGAAAGCCCCTTCTCCTCCTCAAGCATTTTAACTGCTTCAAAAAATTCCTTGCTCATTTTTCCTATCAACCTTTCTTCACTTAAATTCTTTTAAAAATCTGCTATATCAAAATCGTCAAGCTTAACATATGAGGTATCCTTTTTATTAATGGTTATCTCTTTTCCGTCTTTAAGCCTAACGGTTATATTGCCGTTATCATAATTCGTCATAACACCGTTGAAATCTCTTACATTTTCAATTGGTCTTATTGTTCTTAACATAACATCAGAATTGATGTATCTTTCAAAATGCGCATCCTTTTTCAGTTCTCTCTCTACACCGGGAGAGGAAACCTCAAGCATATAGCTTTGTGAAATAGGATCAGCCTCATCAAGAGGCTTTGTAACTGCATGTGTTAATTCAACACAGTCATCTATTGAAACGCCGCCCTCTTTATCAATATAAATTCTCAAATACCAGTCTGTTCCCTCTTTGGTGAAAGTAATATCCCATAATTCAAGAGATAAAGCATCGGCAAAAGGCTTAACGATTTCTTCAACTCTGCCTACAGTATTTTTACCTGCCATAAACGATAAAAAACCTCCCAACAATAGTATGAGAGCGGCTTGTAAAGCCACTCTCACTTTCTTTGTATATCTTCATCTACTATAATATATAAATTATATATTGTCAAGTATTTTTTTGGAAAGATACTGTCTTCCCCTGAGAATACTGCAAATATATTTGTATGATTTAACAGATTGACGGAGATACTGAGCCCTGCAAAATGATAATATCACACCTCAACTGATTTTGTTTTCTTCTTTTTTACTGCAAGAATTATGCCTGCTGCAGCTGATACTGCAAGCACTGCACCGCCTGCAATCAAGGCATACTGCAGTGTATTATTAACAGCCGGATTCTGTGATGCACCGGTATATAAAGCCCCTTCTTTATTTCCTTTTTCAACTGCATATACTGCTGCAAGCTGTTTGAATTCGCTGTAAGTATATGTTCTTTTTCCTAATTCAGTATTTGGTAGAAATTCCACTTCATTTTCTGAATTGACTTTAAAATCGTCAATAACTATAAACTCTGCATTGTTACTGTTTTCTCTGAAAATAACAAGCGCTCTTTTTGGATAATCACCAAATCCTACAATAAAATAAACATAAGAATTTTTTACATTATATTCATTAAGCAGATTGTATGATGCATTAATATAATCAGCCTTATAATTATCAAAATTAACTGAACTTACAGTCCAATGCATTTCCCCGTTAATATCCGTTTTTATCAAATCAATACTTCCATAATCGTTTTTTTGTTCATTGTTTAAAAGAATATAATATGATGTATTTTCATTATCCACAAAATTCTGCACATCTTCAAGCGTTAATTCATTCGCTTCAACAAACGGCATATAATAATTGCCTTTCATTGCATCATTAAAGTTTATTATACTTTCATCAATATTGTTATCATTATAATGAGCTCTAATATCATTCAATGCCCTTTCAATGATTTTTTCTTTATCTTCCGCTAAATCTTTATCAACCGACTGCATTCCATCAATAATATTATTATTTGCATTATCATAACCGGCATATGAAAACAGCGGAACAGCTGTTAAACATATTATCAAAGTAAATATAAATATGATTTTTTTCATTTGTCTTCCTCCTTATGGATAAATAATTATATACTCAAAATTTGCATAACCATTATACAGTCCCATAAAAATATGACGTTCTGTTTCATCATACTCTTTAAATTGTTTATTAACATAATTAGTCGAATCAACAAAATATAAACTATCATCATCTTTTCTATAACCTGCACATGTTAAAATATGACGATCTTGCCATATGGGAATATTAACGCAAATTAAGACAGGGTGATTTTTGTTAATGTACCACTCAAATGTATCATATTTAAAATTGTCCATTCGCTGAACACCTCTGTTGGGCAAAAGTGTTTGCATTGTGGCAAGTATTTCATCATCAGGTGCACCTGTATTATTACCTACTGTTGTACCCCTTACAGCAACAACTACATTTTCCATAGTCAAATTAGTATTATTTTCATAGTTAGCAATCATTGCTGCACCTGCAGCCCAGCACCAATTCGTTTTGCCCTGATCTATTCTGTTAATATTCATAACCGTAGAATTTAGTTTTCCACTGCTAAAAAATGTGAATGTTCTTTTACCTTCGGTAAAACTTTCGGTTACCATATGTCCGTCAGAAGCAAAATAATATCTGTTTCCGTCTATTGTCTGCCAACCTCTAAGCATTACTCCACTACTGTTAAAATAATACCACTTATTTTCAAGTTTAATCCAACCTGTTCGCATAGATCCATCAGTATTAAGATAATACCAATTACCGTTAAGCTTTATCCAACCAACACGCATAGAACCATCTGTGTTCATATAATACCATTTATTATTTACTTTAATCCAGCCTATGCACATTGCCCCATCGGAATCGAAATAATAATCAGCTCCATTTATTTTTGCCCAGCCTGTTGCCATTACACCGCGGGAATTAAAATAATAATACTTTCCATCATCCTTCAGCCATCCAGTATGCATTACACCGCTTGGATTAAGATAATACCAATTTCCGTCCCATTGAAGCCATTCTGTCCACATCCAGCCGTTTTTGTCGAAAAAGTACCAGTTGCCGTCTATGTATTCCCAATCATATTTAGTATATGAGCCGTCTGAGTGCTTATACCACCATCTTCCGTTGTTTTCCTTTATCCATGTTCCCTTTTTGTTAATAGTACTTTGTACTACAGCATTTTCATAAGTAACAGCTACATCAGAAAAAACTTCAGTATTGCTTTCAATCTGTATACTGTCTTCAGCAAATGCATTCTGCACAGGCAGTGCAATGATTCCTGTTGACAAAATAGACGCTATCAATGACGCACAAATTATTTTAACTGCTTTCAATTTCATAAAAACCCCCTTTAATTATTAAAATTCACAGTTTTAAATTTGTATAAACCATTGGAACCACCCCATGGTTATTTCATTCAATTATATAGTATCATATTCTTTATGAATTGTTACATTCAATTTTGCATAAAAAATCAACATTTTTGTTAATTTTACATAATTTAAAACCGAATATACTTCTGATTACATGAGCTGATTTTATTGACCTTTTGTCCAGTCTTTTTACTATTCGGTAAAAAAATGAACCCTATGCTTTCGCATAAAGTTCATTTTCTTATTTTAATGAGATTGGACAAATACCCTCTCATAACAAAACAGATATTAAATCCAACCGCAAATTATTTAAGTTTATATAAATTACCCTCAAAAGGCTTAAGCTGATTTGCAGACGGAGTGCCCTTTGTTGAAAGAAGCAGCTTAGCATTGTTCATATCAATAGGTCTTTCCTGTACCTTTTTTCCAAGATTAAGCTCAACGTAATACAGCTCATCGTTATACTCTCTGTAATAACAAAATACAGGTGCATTTATTCCCTCTGCTCTTATGAATTCACCGTAAACAAGTGCAGGTGTTTCTTTTCTGAGGGCAATTGCCTTTTTGTAGAAATTGAGAACACTGTCCTCTCTTTCAGCCTCATCCTGTGCATTGAATCTTCTGTAATCAGATGACACTTTAAGCCACGGCTTACCTGTTGTGAAGCCTGCATTTTCAGTGTCACTCCAATGGAACGGGCTTCTTGAATTATCACGTGTGCCGGTTTTTGCCCGTAAAAATGCCTTTTCCTTGCTTACGCCCTTACGAACAAGCTCCTTATATGTATTCACAGCCTGAACATCATCTATTTCCTCAATGGATTTAAAATCAACATTTCCCATTGAAAGCTCCTGACCCTGATAAATATAAGGCACACCCCTCAAAGTCATCTGAATCAGAGCACATATCTTGGAAATATCTTCACGGTAAGCATCGGTTTTGTCAACCTTGGTAACAATACGCGGATTATCATGATTTTCAAAGAAAACAGCAGGCCAGCAATGATTTGTATATCCGGTTTGAAATCTTTCAAACTCCTGCATAACCTTATACAAATCGTAATCAAAGATATCATAATTTGTGTGACCCTGATTAATAAGGAAATCAAAATTAAACACAGTATCAAGCTCTTTGCGGTAATCGGCAGTGAGCATTTTATCCATTTCAATACCTGCACCGCCGCATTCACCAACGGTATAAACATCATAATTACCGAAGGTTTTTTCCCGCATTTCACGCAGATATTCATGAAGACGCGGTCCGTAGAAATAATATTCCGCTCCCTTATAACCTGTTAACAGACCGAGAAACGCATTTGCATCCGGCAAATCATGCACTTTGCTGATAAAGTTAATAACATCCATTCTGAAACCGTCAATACCCTTATCAAGCCACCAGTTCATCATATCATAAACATCCTGACGCATTTTTTCATTTTCCCAGTTTAAATCCATCTGCTTTTTTGTCCACAAATGCATTGCCCACTGATCAAGATGCTCATAATAATTCCACGCAGAGCCTTTGAAAAGAGAGTTCCAGTTATTCGGAGGTGTTATACCCTTATCCGTTGCATCTCTCCATATATAATAATCGTGGTAAGGATTATCCTTTGACTTAAGAGCCTCCCGGAACCATTCGTGCTCATCACTTGTATGGTTAACTACAAGGTCAATAATCAGCTTCATATCACGCTTATGGATTTCCTCCAGCAGCGTATCAAAGTCCTCCATGGTTCCGAATTCAGCCATAATCTTTTTATAATCACGTATATCATAGCCGTTATCATCATTCGGAGAATCATAAAACGGCGAACACCAGATTGCGGATACACCCAAATCCTTAAGGTAATCAAGTTTTTCGGTAATTCCCCGCAAATCACCTATACCGTCACCGTTACTGTCATAAAAGGACCGCGGATAAACCTGATAAACAACTGCCTCTTTCCACCATTTTTTTGTTAATATTCCCTTGTCTGTGATTACCTCTCCTGTTTCAAGGTTAAGCATATCACATATACTCTGCACCGTTTTTTTATCAAGCAAACCACAAGTCAAAGCAGTTAAATTCTTGAATTTCATATGACCCAGAAGACCTTTATCAACCAACGATGCCGGAAGGCGAAATGTCATCATAAGCTTTTCAATCATATCTTTCGCCATTGGATTGGAAGCAGCATCCTTGAATTTTGTGTTTGGTGTAATTTTAATCATTCTGTTCTCTCCACATTTTATTAATAGATACCTTGTGCCATCATTGCTTCGGCAACCTTTTCAAAGCCTGCAATATTTGCACCTGCAACAAGATCATATCCCAAATCGTATTTTTCTGCTGCTTTAACAGAGTGTGCGTGTATATCAATCATTGCAACCCGAAGCTTACTGTCAACCTCCTCGGCAGTCCAAGTAAGTCTTTGGCTGTTCTGGCTCATTTCAAGACCCGAAACACATACTCCACCTGCATTAACTGCTTTTGAAGGTGCTATTATCATATTCTCCTGTGCCATAATATAATCCTGTGCTTCCGCAGTTGTAGGCATATTTGAAACTTCTATGTAATATTTAACACCATTGGCAGCCATCATCTTTGCATCTTCAATATCAACCTCATTCTGCGTTGCACAAGGCATCATTATATCAATATCTTTTAAGCTCCACGGCTTCTCATCTGGAACAAATACTGCCGACGGAAACTTATCGCTGTAATCCTGAACTCTGTCCCTTCCGCTTGAACGCATTTCAACAAGATAATCAATTTTTTCAGGTGTGCAGATTCCGTCCTTATCATAAACATATCCGCCCGGACCGCTTATTGTAAGCGGAATTGCGCCAAGCTCGTTGAGCTTTTTAATGGCACCCCACGCAACATTGCCGAAGCCTGAAAGTACAACTTTTTTACCTTTTATAGTGTCGTTTTCGTGTTTAAGCACCTCACAAAGGTAATAAACCGCACCAAAGCCTGTTGCTTCGGGACGAACAAGCGAGCCGCCGTAGGACATTCCTTTTCCCGTAATAACACCGTTTTCAAATGCATCGGTTATACGTTTATACTGACCGAAAAGGAAGCCTATTTCACGTGCTCCAACACCTATATCACCTGCAGGTACATCAATATTCGGACCGATATGACGATAAAGTTCTGTCATAAACGCCTGACAGAAACGCATGATTTCACCCTTGCTCTTACCTCTGGGATCAAAATCAGATCCACCCTTCGCACCGCCCATAGGCAATCCCGTTAATGAGTTTTTGAAGGTCTGCTCAAAACCAAGAAAATAAACAATACTTGAATTCACACTCGGGTGAAAACGAAGCCCTCCCTTATACGGACCGATTGATGAATTGAACTGAACACGGTATCCCCTGTTAATTCTTGTTTTGCCCTCATCATCAACCCACGCAATACGGAAGGTAATCAGCCTGTCCGGCTCCACCATTCTTGTAAGCAAATCATCCTCAACATATTCCGGATGTGCTTCTATGACCTTTTCAAGAGAACGGAAAACCTCTTTAACGCACTGTATATATTCAGGTTTTGCACTATCCCTTTTCTCAACTGTTTTTATTACGTTTTCAATGTATTCATTCATATAAAAAATCCCCCTTAATACTAATTATATGGCAATAGATTTTTATATTCTATGCACAATACTCATAATTTTCAGGTTAACCTTTCGTGCAAATTGCCTAACAAATGGCATAAATATGTAAAAAATAAAGGCAGCAAAAAGCTGCCTCTGTTTTAATTTCCTTTTTCAATACTTATTTCATCAAAGATTTTGAGAATATCCTCAACCTTTGCATTTTCTTTATCAGCGCCCTTAAGATCGAGCACTGAATTTCCCTCATGCATCATAAAAAGCCTGTTGCCATAATCAACCGCATAACGCAGATTATGCGTAACCATCAGAGTAGTGATGGCATTTTCTTCAACAATCTTTTTTGTAAGCTCCATAACTCGGTCTGACGATTTGGGATCAAGTGCTGCAATATGCTCATCAAGAATAAGCAGTTCAATATTGGTCATATTTGCAATAACAAGCGCAAGTGCCTGCCTCTGACCGCCTGAAAGCGTGCCAACCTGCACATTCAGCCTGTTTTCAAGACCCATATCACATTGCTCAAGCAGTGATTTATAATAATCAATACGCTTTTTATTAACACACCTTCCCAGACCGAAGGCTTTATTTTTATTATCCGCAAGAGCCATATTTTCAAGAATTGTTAAATCTGCACATGTGCCGATTTTAGGCTCCTGAAAAACTCTGCCGATAATTTTAGCTCTTTTAAATTCTGAAACATGCGTGATGTTATTTCCGTTAAAAATAATTTCACCCTCATCAGGTCTGAGCGAACCGCAAATAAGATTTAAAAGAGTTGTTTTACCACTTCCGTTTGAGCCTATTACAGAAACAAATTCGCCCTTTTCCATTTTAAAATTAAAATGGTCAAAAACCGTTGCTTCATCAACAGTACCAACATTAAAGCGTTTTGTTATATTTTTTAATTCAAGCACGCTTTTCCCTCCTTTTCTTTGTTTTCTCCTTAAGAGTTCCGCTGAAAACAAGGGCTAAAACAAACAATACAGCCATAAGGGCCTTGTTATATTCACTCGGCAAACCGAAAACAACTGCAATCTGCAGGCAGGCTTTATATATAATTGTTCCCAGTATAACCATAGTAGTTGCCTTCATAAAGCCGACACGTTTAAATACGGAAAGTCCGATAATTACACTTGAAAGCCCGAAAACAACCATACCGACACCCATTGTTGTATTCGCAGTTTCCGTGCTCTGAGCAATTACAGCGCCGCTTATTGCCGCAAGTCCGTTTCCTATTGCAAGACCGATGATTTTAGACATTCCCGGATTTTTTGCAAGCATAACAACATACTGCTGATTAGAGCCTGTTGCACGCAGAAGCATACCGGATTTTGTTTTGAGGTATAAATCAATTGCAATTTTAAGAATCAAAACAAAAATGGCAAGCACTAAAACCTTTCTTATATTAACACCGCCGATTGTACTTGGAAGTATATTGGCTATACCGCTGTTAAATATAGTCTTCTGACCGAAAACAGACACAATGGATTGCCCGCCTGTTCCCGCCTTTATCAGCACCAGATTCACGGTAAGCAGCAAGGTATAAACAAGAATACCGGAAAGCAGCGGTTGCAGCTTCAGCTTAACATGAAGCAATCCCGTAATACAACCTGCAATTATTCCGCATACAAAAGCAAGCACCATGCTTATCCACGGATTAACACCGTTAAAAATAAGAACTGCCGATACAATTGCACCCAGCGGCATTGTACCGTCAACCGATAAATCGGGAAAATCAAGAATACTGTATGTCAGGTATACACCAAAGGCAAGTATGGCATATTTAAACCCTTCCTCCAGCACAACCTTAATTATGTTTATCGTTTCCATAAAATAAATATCCCCTATAACTGAGAATTCAACAAAAGGAGCAGAACAGTGTTCTGCTCCGATCATTTTTATTAATCAATTTCTGTGATGATTTGAGCACTGCTTAATTCGCTCGGCACCGTAATACCAAGCTTTTCAGCAACAGCAGAATTAACAACAGTGAATGAATCGGTAACCGTAACAACAGGTGTTTCAGCAGCCTTTGCACCGTTTAAAATACTAACTGCCATATTTCCGGTCTGCTCACCGAGTGCAACATAATCAAGTGATGCAGATGCAAGGCAGCCTTTGCTAACCTGCTCAATTTCAGAGCCGTAAACAGGTATTCCTGCAGCCTCTGCCTGCTCAAGAACAACATTCATATTATCAACAACATTGTTATCTGTAAGGTTTGTGATTGCTTCAACCTTAGGAACAAGGCTTATAGATGCAGATGCAAGCTCTGTTGAATCTGTAATACCCTGTGCAATCAGCTCTATACCTGCGGCATCACATTCTGCCTGAAGTGTTTTAAGCTGACTTAATGAATTAGCTTCGCTTGTTGTGTAAAGCACACCAAGTGATTTGATTTCAGGCTGAAGCTGCCTGATAAGGGCAACCTGACCCGCAATATCAAAAGCATCTGCCGTGCCCGTACAGTTATTGCCGGGTGCATTCATATCCTGAACAAGGTTTGCTGACAAAGGATCGGAAACTGCACAGAATACAACAGGAATATCCGATGAAGCACTGCGAACTGCCGAATAAGCACTCATAGCTGCAGGTGTTGCGACTGCAATTATAAGATCATAATTTGATGCAACCATTCTTTCGGCATAGCTTTGACAGTCTGCGTCTGCACTGCCGCTTGTACCTATTTCCGTATCAAATGCAATGCCTGCTTTTTCAAGAGCCTTTTCAACACCCTCAGTGCAGTTGTCAAGACTTGAATGCGGCATATACTGAATGATTGCAACCTTTGCCTTTTTGCTGTTATCCGCCTCATCCGTATTCTGAGATGAGCAGCCTACAAACATTGCAGCAACTATTAAAGCAGAAAATAAAACTGCTAAAACCTTTTTAATGTTTTTCATAATAGTTTCCTCCGTAATTAATTTATGGATAATAGTTTATACCATTGTAGGTTTTTCGTCAATAACTTTAAATTAAAAATCCGAATATTGCACCTGCAATCAATGCCTTGACTGCAGCAACAATTCCCCATACAACAAGACCGATAACACCTGCAATTACTGCAATTAAAAGAATCACTAAAAGTATCAGTATAAACAGAACAAGCGGACCCTTTTTGCTCTTCTTTACAGGATCATTAAACACAGGTATTTCCTCTGCAGGAGCAGGGTTTTCATCATCATATACAGGATAGATTTTAAGAGTGGCTTCGGCATCACACGGACCGGGGTTCCAAAGCAACGGCTCAACAAGACTTCTTACACTTTCAGCACCATTAAGCACCTTGCCGATTGAGAAATGAATTGTATTAAGGAAGGAATCAATAACATTAAGAAAGGCACAGGTGATTTTGTATTCTCTTGTTTCAGGACCGTAAGGTGAATCACCGCAGTAAAGATTCTGAATAAGTTCAAGAATAAAATCAATAACCTTATTATCTGCTATATCGGCAATATCTGCCTTCTTTAAGCCGCTTTCCTTTTTGCAAAGTCGCCATATCTTTTTGAATGTAAGCTTATTAAGGAATTTTCCTACAGGCTTTAGTATCCAGCCGAGCTTCTTAATCTTTTCACCGGGAATGGAAAATGCGTCTGACATTTCAGCTAAGCGGTTAATGTCATATCCCATTGCCCAAAGAACCTCTCTTATCATACCGAAGAAAAAGTCCTTCATATATTCATCAAAGGGTTTTCCGTCAGTATCAAGCCCCGGAACATCCTTAATCATAACTGTTTCAACATCAATCTTTGCATTCTTAGGGTCAAAGGTTATGTTTCTCATTGTCGGAGGGCATCCCGCCATAGCACCGCAGGCAACATCATAAAACTTATTGCCTTTTTTTGTTGTAATAACGGATATATCGTGCACATGGGTATGACCTGTAAGCATACAGTGAAGTCCTGCATCCGCAAAAATTTCACGGGTAATCTCATGATTTCTCTGCATATTGCCGCCGCCGATAATCTGATAAAACGGAGAGGGAGAAATCATCGGATGATGCGTCATTGCAATAACATACTGATCATTTTTCTTAGCATCCTCAAGCTGCTCCATAATCCACTGCATACATTCATCACTGTAGCCTGAACCTCTGCCCTCTTCCTTATCATTCGTATCGTCATTAAGGGCAAAAAGTCTGTAGCCAGGTGCAAGCTGAACAACGTAGCAAAGGGATTTTTCAAAGGTTGCAATTGCTTCTTCAGGACCGAATTCATAATACATATCCCAAAGATCGTGGCGGTTTTCAACTGCAGGAACATCAATTTCATCATCACCTGCATAACCCTTTGCAATACCTTTATCTCTGTAATCGTGCGTTGCAGTGATGACATAAACACGCTTGCCTCTCTTTTTAAGATCACGCAGCATTTCAATAAACTCTTTATGGGATTCTATTTCACCGTCACGAGTTGTATCGCCTGCAAGGAGAATAATATCCGTTGATGTATCCTCGCAAAGCATATCAAATCCTGCTTTAATAGCAAGGTCACTGTCCTTTATAAGCTTCTGACTTTTTGATTCAGCCTTTTTATACGCTTTACCCTCAGTACCGATTTTTCTTGAGTAATAGTGAGGATCTGCTATCAATTGAATTTTGAGCGGCTCATTGCTGCTTCCGCTTAATCTGTTAGCCATGTTTACCCCTCCTTAATGAATGGCATTTATCTTAATGTTTCCCGACTGAACAGCACCGTCAAGAGTTAATTCAATCACACCACTGCCTCTCAAACTGAAATCAAATCTTTCACCGTTCAGAAGCACCTCATATTCGTGTTCATCCGAAAGACATACAAGTATGCCGTATTTTTCATTTTCACCAAAATACTTAAAGCTGATTTCTGCACTGCTGTCATCAATCTCCTGATTATCAATCCACAAATCAAAGCCTGATGTAACCGTTCCCGGGCGGTAATATGCATTTGCCCAAACGCAGATTGGTGCAGAAAGTCCGCCAAAATTATGGAACCATCCGCCGCGCTGTGTTTCAATTCCGAAGCATTCATATGTATTGTAAGAAAAATCTGTTTCTTTTTTCCACATATTCAGTGCTCTGTTTGCTATTTCAAATGCAAAATCCATATCTCCGAGATCAAACATTGCTTTCCATATAAACCACTGGTGTGACATCCATACGTTGCCGTTCCAGTAACCATCATCAAAATAGTATGATGCACTCATATCAACGGCTGAAATGCCGCTTTCGCTCCACATTTCATCGGGATTTTTAATGTGAGAAAGTACTCTGTTTTTCCTGTCCCCTATCGCAGCACCTGCAATAAGCGGATAAACACCATCCATTCCCTTGTTCATATTCTCGCCGTTTTCGTTTCTTAAAAAGCCCGTTACTTTCTTATTATCATCATAAACAGTGTATGAGTAATAGCCTGCTTCATCATCCCAGCAAAGCTCATTAAGAGCATTTGTAAAGCGTTCAATATCATTCGTAAAATTCAGAACATCTTTCTTTTTTCCCATTGCCTGTGCAACCATTCTCATAATCTTAGCCGCAAGAATTACATGAGAGGTTGAGACACAAGGACAAATTCTGTGCATCATCTGCTTATCTATCATATAAACCTGTGCGGGGTAATCATCCATACCTGAGCAGGAGTACCAGTAATCATATGTTGTAAGCAGATTATTGCCGAACTTACCTGTTGTTGAGCCGGGAGTTATGCCTGCAATATAATTATAATACCTTAACATTTTATCGTAAAGTGAATAAAGCTGATGTTTATTTCTGCTGCGCTTAACAAGCTCAAAATACTGTGCAAACTGCGTAGGTACAAGACTGCCGTGAAGCAGAAAAGCGTAATCAAGATTATCATCTTCGGAAAGATATGTTTCCAGAATATACTGTGATTTTTCTATGCTGTATTCAAGCACACCTATGCCGATAATGCCGCTGTCCCAGGTATAGAAGCTGTCCCATCTCTTACCCGGGGTGAAATGAATAACATTATCTCCGTGCTTATAAAGCGGATAAACAACATTTGTTAAAAGTGTTGTTTTCAATATTTCTGTTGATAAATCATACTTCTGACCTGCTGCATTGAATTCTGCCTCACAGCCTGAATTCTCAGCATTCCTTACAATTGCATCATATTCGGTGTCATGCAGAGGATTCAATTTTTCCTTTGAAATAACCATATATTCCGTATGCTCTGAATCAGGCTCTATAAAAATAGATTTAATCAGTGCATTATGGAAAAATCCCTCATCGCTCTTTTTATTTTTAAAGCTGCCCGAAAAGGTTTCCCGAAGCTCGTCATATGTATGGTCACCGTTTGAAAGCCTGTTTGCAAGTGCATCCTCAAGACAACCCGAATCAAGCGTTCTCTGCCTTGTTCTAGGATTATGTGTAAGAATATAATATGTTTCCCCTGTTTCGGGATAGGTAAGGCTTATGCGTTTGCCGTTTCCTATATCCTCCGTTTCAACGTGCGGTATGATTTTTCTGGCTTCAAGGCAGGTGCTGATTTTCTTTTCATCCCCCTGCTCCGTTATTGCAAAGAAATCAAGCTCAACTCCGCCTTTTCCGAGACTTTCAAAAATAAAGCCGTTTTCAGAATTGTCAAAAGGAAAAACAGCAAGTGCAAGCTCATCGCTTTTGGGCAGAACAATTTGTTTGCCGCAAAGCTCAAATTCCGCATCACGGTCATCAGTAGTTCTGTATCTTATTGTGATAACGGGATTTTTAAAGCAGTCTGTTTCTGCAACATATAATACCTTATCGCCCTTTTCTGCACCGAAAGGTTTTAAATTTAAAATCGGCACGTGGTAATTCTCGCATCTGTCACCAAGTCCGAAGCCGTTATAAAAACGGTAATCTGCAAACTTACCCTTTTGCATACCGTCTGTATTCTGATTATCCCACGGACGTGAAACCGCATATGTATATTCATAATAATCGTTCGCATCAATAAGCACACATTTTTCAGGAAGATTTACCCTGCAGTAATGCACATTGGGATATTCAAGTGCAGAAAATGCATTAAGCACGCAGTTCTGCTTTAAACCTGTATTGTTGACAAACCTGCATTTCATCAGATATGCTTCATCAGACATTTTTGAAAAAGAAATATCAGCATAAATCTGATCCTTCCAGAGAAGTTCATAGCGATATGCATAATATGAATAATCACCGTTGCAGTGCCACAGATGATAGCTGCTCGGAACTGTAACATTAGGCACCGGAACTGCTGAATTCCAGATGGTCGGGTGCACTGTAAAATCAAATCTTGCACCGGTATCCGGCTGCGAATCAACGATTCTTGAAATACCCATATATTTTTTTGAATAAGGCCCCCATAGAGGCATTGAATTTTTAATTTCCGCCATTATTTTCCGCCCTTTTTTATATCGTCGTTATTTTTAATTTGTATTATACTTTATTCATGTTTTTTGTCAATAGAATTAAACATTATTAATAAGTATAAAATATATATCAAAACTGTTGACATTGCTATAAGTTTTATATATACTATCCATTACTGATTATAATAATCAGTACAAATATAAATATTGTCGGTCATCGGAGAACACTCAGCCGCAGCTGTGTTGTTGATAAGATGTCGAGTGCGCTCGGTTATTTTATATAATCGGGTTCTTTTTTATTTTTGGGAAACAATAAAGTTATATCAGGAGGAAAAAATGAGAATTCAATTATCCGATCATTTTAATTATAAAAAGCTTATTCGTTTTGTTCTTCCATCAATTGTGATGATGATATTCACATCAATTTACAGTGTTGTTGACGGCTTTTTTGTTTCAAACTATGCCGGAAAAACACCGTTTGCCGCCTTAAATCTGATTTACCCGCTTCTTATGATGCTTGCCGCATTGGGTTTTATGATAGGAACAGGAGGCAGCGCTGTTGTTTCAAAAGTGCTTGGAGAAGGCAAAAAGGATAAAGCAAACGAATACTTTTCAATGCTTGTTTATTCAGCCGTCATCGGAGGAATTATGATTAGCATATTCGGTTTAATCTTTTTAAAGCAAATTGCCGTTGCCCTTGGTGCAGATGATGAGATGCTTGCATACTGTGTGCTTTACGGCAGAATCCTCCTTTGCTCACTTCCTTTTTTTATTCTTCAGAATGTTTTTCAAAGCTTTTTTGTAACTGCCGAAAAACCAACACTTGGTCTTTGGGTTACAGTAGGCGCCGGACTTACAAACATATTTCTTGATTACCTTCTTGTAGGTGTTCTGAAATACGGTCTGGTAGGTGCGCCTGCCGCAACGGCAGCTAGCCAGATTATCGGCGGAATTGTTCCTATCATTTACTTCACACAAAAAAACAGCAGCCTTTTAAGACTTACCAAATGCAGATTCTACGCAAAGGTACTCCTTAAAACCTGCACAAACGGCTCATCTGAGCTTATGACAACACTGTCCTCCTCACTTGTTAATATGCTTTACAATTATCAGCTCATGAAAATTGCAGGGGAAAACGGCATTGCCGCATACGGTGTTATAATGTATGTAAACTTTGCATTTATTGCCATTTTCCTTGGCTATTCGATAGGCAGTGCACCGATTATAGGCTATAATTACGGTGCGGAAAATCACAGAGAATTAAAGGGCTTGCTGAAAAAGAGCCTTATTATCGTTGCCGTTTCCGGCGTGTTTTTAACTGCAGCGGCTTTAATGCTGGCATCTCCTCTTTCAAAAATATTTGTTGGATATGATAAAGAACTTTTTGATTTAACCTGCAGCGGCTTCAGACTGTTTTCTATATCCTTTTTGATTTCAGGCTTTAATATTTTTGCATCATCCTTTTTCACGGCACTCAGCAACGGCTTTGTTTCGGCAGCAATTTCATTTTCAAGAACACTGCTGTTCCAGATTGCTGCCGTGATGATTCTGCCGCTTATATTAGGCATAAACGGAATATGGCTTGCAATCGTAGCAGCCGAAGCATTAGCTGTAATTGTTTCCGCAGCATTCTTAATTGCAAAAAAGAAAAAGTATAAATACTGAAAAAAGCAGCAAAGGAATAAATCCTTTGCTGCTTTTTTTGCACTATTTAATTTTTTGCTCCGCTTACTATTGTATAGTAGGCCTTTGATGTAATTTTATAAACAACAATATAGAAAAATGCGAACACTGCAAAACAGCCTAATGTTATGAGTATAATAAGCATTAAATCCGTTATGGCAAAAAGCATAAGAATTTTATACATAAGCGGAAATGCAAAGCCAAGATGCATTGCCGACATAAGCAGAGGCAGGAAAAATACGGTTAAAACCTGAGAATTAATGCTTTTCCTGATTTCCTTTTTGTTCATACCAACCTTCTGCATAATTTCAAAGCGTGACTGATCCTCATACCCCTCCGAAATCTGCTTATAGTATATAATCAGCACTGCGGCAAAAATAAACACGATTCCAAGCAGTATTCCAAGGAAAAACAAGCTTCCATATAATTCATAAAACCCTACACGATCCATTGCCGCACAGTCCAATGAAATTGACATTCCGGCGGTTTCTCCATTGTCAATCTGCTGATGCAATTTATCTGAAAAGGCATTGTAAATTTCCAGCTGCTGCTCATCATTACAATTCAGGTCATAACCGTAGTAATGATAAAAGCGAGGTAGCCTGTTACCGCTGAAATCGGCAAGATTGCTTAAGGGCTGAACTGCACTTTCCAAATCAGGAACAAAAATAAACATGGACGGCATTATATTCATAATATCCACAGGATTATCAACAAATGTATCAACTGTTTTCTTTATCTTAAAGTTTAATCCGCCTTCAAGGTTTATATCATCTGCTTTATATTTTAGGCCCTTGCTAGTGTAAATAAGCACCTCATTTTCCGAAAGTGCTTCATTCTCATTCATCAGAACATTGTAATCCTCAAGCGAAACGATACATATTGTTGTTGCTTTTGTAAAATCATTTACGTTTGATGTTTCTATTTTATTGCCGTTAAGATTCCCGAAAAAGGTTGTCATACTGTAATTCATAATGTTTTCCGGGGTCTGGCCATGTTCCTCTGCCGTACTTTCGGCTGAATTTATAATGCTATTTATACTGTCTGAATTCATATCAGCCATTTCACTGACTGTAAAATTCATAAAAATTGTTCGCGGATAGCGCTTCTGAAAGTTGTCCTCCGCACCAATATACAGACACAAGGTTGAGGAAAGCATAACAAGCACCATTGTACAGAGAATGCAGATAGATGCAAGACCCGCACCGTTTCTCTTCATACGAAAAACCATAGAAGAAACGGATACAAAATGATTTGTTTTATAATAGTAATTTTTATTTTTCTGCAGCATACGGCAAAGTGCTACCGAGCCTGAAATAAACAAAAGATATGTTGCAATGATTACCATTATAACGGCAACAAAGAACAAAAACATTGCTTCAACAGAACCTTTAATGGAAACTGCAAGAGCATATGCACCGATGAGCAGGGCAGCACCGATTAACGCAGGCATCCAGTTTACCTTTGGCGGCTTTTCCCCTGTATTTTCGCTTCTGAGAAGCTCAATAGGCTCAGACATCTGAATCTGACGAAGTGTATTGAAAAGAAGCAGAATGAATACAGATACAAACAAAATAACGGTTAACTCAACTGCTTTCGGCTCAACCGTTAATGAGAAATCTATTTCTGCGTGCAAAATATTTACCATCAGCAGCTCAGAGAACTTGGAAAAAAGTATTCCGCAGAAAAGCCCGCCTAAAATGGAAATTGCCATAATGATAAGGCTTTCCCACAGCAGCACACCCGCAAGATTCCACTTGCCCATACCAAGAATATTATATAAACCGAATTCCTTTTTTCTTCTTCTGATTAAAAAGGAGTTTGTGTAAAACAAAAACACAAGTGAAAACAGACCTATAACACCACAGCCCAACACTAAGCAGGACTGCAAAACGCTACCGCCGTTGAGCTTTTCGATTGTTGAGCTGCTGGAAAGAAAGGAAATGATATAAAACATCATAACCATTCCTATACAGGTTAATATATATGGTATATAAAGGCGTTTATTTTTACGTATACCGTTTACTGCAAGCCGGGGATAGATATAATGCTTCATCTTCTGTCACCGCCTGTTGCAAGTAATGTTAATGTATCTGAAATTTTCTGATAAAGCTGTTCGTTTGTGCTGTCACCTCTGTAAATCTGATGGAACACCTCACCATCTTTAATAAACAGCACACGGTTTGCATGGCTTGCCGCTTTAACGGAATGGGTAACCATAAGTATTGTCTGCCCGCCCCGATTGATATTGTTGAAAAGACTGAGCAGTTCATCCGTTGATTTTGAGTCAAGTGCACCTGTAGGCTCATCGGCAAGAATAAGCCTTGGATTTGTTATCAGTGCTCGTGCAACTGCCGCACGCTGCTTCTGACCGCCCGAAACCTCATAAGGATATTTTTTCAGCAAATCCGTTATTCCAAGCTGTTGTGCAATAGGTGTGAGCCTGCTCTTCATATCCGAATGGTGCTTACCTGCAAGCACAAGCGGAAGATAAATATTATCCTCAATCGTAAATGTATCAAGCAAGTTGAAATCCTGAAAAACAAACCCTAAATTGTCGCGGCGAAAGGCGGCAATATTGTGCTCCTTAATTGATGAAACCTCATTGCCGTCCAGCCATATACTGCCGCCTGTCGGCTTATCAAGTGCTGCAAGAATATTGAGCAGAGTTGTTTTACCGCTGCCTGATTCACCCATAATGGCAACATATTCACCCTTATCAACACTGAAAGAAACATTTTTGAGTGCTTCAACATTACTGCCTCCGAAGCGTGATGTGTAAACCTTTCTGAGAGCATTAACTTCTAATATACTCATTGAAAAATCCTCCTTTGAATTGCTACACACATTATAACAAAAGCGGGGAATGCGCCTCCATAGAATCGGCTTACATTTCCCCTCTTAATTCTTACACTTTTGTAAGAAGTTACTCTATTTCAAGCTTTTGATTATCAAGATCAATACGAATCACTGTGCCCCTGTCGGGTGACGATTGGGCACTTATATTATGCCCTAAATTTTTGCATATACGTTTGCAAAGATAAAGTCCGATACCGCTTGCCTTTTTATCACTGCGTCCGTTATAACCTGTATAACCCTTGTCAAAAATCCTGGGAAGATCCTCAGAGGCAATGCCTATACCTGTGTCCTTAATGCACAGTGTTTTGCGTTTTTCCATATAAATGGATATAGAGCCGCTCGGTGTATATTTAAGTGCATTTGAAAGCACCTGCTCTATCACAAAGGACAGCCACTTCTCATCTGTTAACACATCTGTATTGAGCGGCCGATACTCAAGGTTTATTTTCCTGCGGATAAACTGCCCTGCAACTTTTTTGACCGAACCTTTAATAATATCGTCTATACTATATTCCTGAATAACATAATCAGTGTACTCCGAATCAAGACGAAGAAACATAAGTACCATTTCAACATACTGCTCTATTTTCAGCAAATCATCGGCTACACTGCGTGATAAATCCGAATCTTCATTCTGCAGTGTTAAGCTCATTGAGGCAATGGGCGTTTTAATCTGGTGTGCCCATATTGTGTAATAATCAACCATATCCGAATATTTCATATTCATTTTTGTGCTTTGCTGCTTCTGCTCTTCTCTCAGCAGGCTGATGATTTTCTGATAATCCTTATCATCAATTGTTTCGGCTTCGGGAAAATCATCCATTAAATCTGCAGACAGCCTTTGAAGCACTTTTAGCCGAGCATGCTTTTTGTATGCTCTTCGTATATCAAAAAACAGAATTACAACACCGAAAAAAACACAAAGACATAAAGGATAAATAACAGCACTTATCGGCAGCTTATAAAGCAAAAATGAAATGAAGAATATTATAAAAAACAGAAAAAACAATATAATTTCTGTTCTTCTTTGCTTAACATATTCCAAAAACAACTGCATAGCCAACTCCTATAAAATGATATATCCAACACCGAACTTTGTGGTTATAAATTCGTCAAGACCGGCTCCGTCAAGCTTTTTTCTCAAACGGCTTACATTAACCGTTAAAGTATTTTCATCCACAAAGCTGTCCGTTTGCCAAAGCTGCTCCATCAGCTTTTCACGGCTTATAACTCTGCCCTTGTTTTCCATAAGTGTAAGCAGAATTATATATTCATTTTTTGTAAGCGGAATTTTTTCATCACCTATGGTAAGCGTATTATCTCCTGTATTAAGCATTGCACCGCGGTGCTCTAAAACAGGAACGGACGGTGCAAAATCATAAGTGCGGCGAAGCATTGCCTGAATTTTTGCTATTAAAACACTCTGGTTAAACGGCTTTGAAATAAAATCATCCGCGCCCATATTCATTGCCATGACTATATTCATATTATCAGCAGCAGACGAAATAAAAATAATAGGCACCTTTGATACCTTTCTGATTTCACCGCACCAATGGTAGCCGTTGAAAAACGGCAGTGAAATATCAAGCAGCACAAGGTGCGGATCATACTCGGAAAATTCAGCCAATACATTTCTGAAATTCTGAACACATCTTGCATCCAGTTCCCACATCTGTGCCTGCTGCTGAATAGCCTGTGCTATTCCCCTGTCATCTTCAACAATTAAAATCCGATACATAATCACACTTCCCATACATACCATTCATGCTTTTATTTTATCACAGCAGAGATTTTTTGTAAATGATATAAAAAGGTCCTTTCGGCAAAGCCGAAGGGACCAAATTATGAATTCATTATTTCCAGCTTTGAATAACAGCAGGATTTTGGAAAATTTCATCAAGCTTTTCAAAAAACGGAACACAATCACCGTAATCGAGAGCACGGTGGTCAATGGCAACCGTAATCGGAAGAATAGCTCTGATTTCAATGATTTCATTGCCGTTTTCATCAACCGCAACCACAGGGCGCTTCTGCACCGAATTCACTGCAAATGCAGTTGTCTGCGGCGGTATGATTTCAAGAAGGAAGCAGCATCCCTTCTGCTCTTTGTAAACCGAACCGATATTTGATATTGTTGTTGTACCCTGTTCTATATCGTGCTTTGTTAAGCGTTCGGTTTCCGGAATTGAATAATATTTCTTTTTCTCCTCTCCTGAAAGCGAATGCACCTTATGCCTGCCCGGCATCTTGGAGCCATACAATCTTCTCAATGTCTGAGCGATTTTTCCGTTCTTTAATCCTGTTAAGGTATTATCCAAAGATACCTCATACATAACCTCATTCATATCGGAATTATTGGCACGGCGGATTGTATCGTTAATTGCATCGGTCATCTGGATTAAGGTTTTGTTTCCCATATCGTGCATATTAACGGTCATCATTTCACCTGTTTTTAAAATCATAGGCATGGAAATATCTATATTATCATGATACTTAAGTGAACCACGTACCAGCTTTCTTCTGAAGCTGAGTGTGCTGTTCATTTTCGGTGCTGCCTTTAAGCCTTCGCAGATAACCTTCATCATAACAGTATTAATTGTGATTTTCTGTGAACGGTCTGTAACACCTTCATTAAGCTTTTTATATTCATTAAGAAAATCTGTAACGTCTGCATCATAGCTCATTGTTACATGAGGAATCTGCTCCCAGCTCTCAGCCGTCATATTTGATACTATTTTTCTTGCTATTCCGAAATATTCTTTTTTGTAAACTGACATGATTTATTTCTCCTTCAGTAATCATTTTTTGTTGTGGCTCAATGATAGGTTTTTTTTCTGATTTTCTCAATCAACTTCGGTTTACATAGCTGTCAACCTGAGGTTGACATGAAAAAACGCCCGTTTTAAGCCAAAAACGAGCATTTTTTACACTGAATTATTTTATTTTTTTCATTGCACACACTATATAAAATATAGGAATTGTAAGGAACATGATCCACATCGGATGCCATAGCGAAGCAAAAAAGCCACACGCAAGATATATCAAAGTAACCAAAACAGGATAACAGAAAATAATAGGTTTTCTTCTTTCGGCAGCAATAATTCCCGTATAAAAAAGCGGAATAGTAAGAAACACAAGCCAGCCGGTTATCCAGCCGCGTGCACCGAATATACAGCCTATAAGAACATAGGCAATCGCTGCAAATACGGGATATGATACAAAAAACCAGCCTCTGTTTTTATGAGGCTTTTTTTCTTTGAACTCAGGTCTTTCAATCACAATTATCTCCGTTTTTGTTTCTGTTCTCTTTTCAGTCCTATCTGTATCAGTTTCTGTTTTATTTTCCTCTTCAGGTGCTTCCTTTTGCTCAGCTTCACCGCATTTAAGAAGAGTATCAACCGATATACCGTAGAGTTCCGAAAGCTTTAAAAGATTATCCGTATCAGGCAGTGCATAGCCCTGCTCCCATTTTGAAATTGACTGTCTTGACAAACCGAGCTTCTCTGCCAGCTTTTCCTGACTCAATTTATTTTTTACTCTGAGTTCCTTTAAATAATCGCCTTGCTTTATAGACATATTTTCCCTCCTCGGAAAATTTTTTATATTCTATCACAAAAAAATATGATATACAAGACACTGTTCAAAATATCCGAACGGCATTTATTTCACTATTTTTTAGGCAGCTTTACCGTAACGGTTGTGCCCTCATTTTCCTTGCTTTCCATCTTAACCGTTCCGCCGAGATATTCGGCAGTGTGCTTAACAATTGCAAGTCCAAGACCTGTGCCGCCTGTTTCTTTTGAGCGGGATTTATCCACTCTGAAAAACCGTTCAAAGATACGGTCTAAATATTTTTCCGGAATTCCTATTCCCGTATCCTTAACAACAAGGACTGTGCTGTTGTTTTCCTTTTTTATACAAATACAGACACTTCCGTTTTCAACATTATATCTTATTGCATTTTCAACAAGATTATAAATAAGATCCTCAAGGAGTGATTTTGTTCCCCTTACATATGCTGATTCACCGTCAATGGTTAAGGTGATATTTCTTTTCTGCGCCTCAACCGAAAGTGCATCTGCACAGGACTTTGCAACAGCCGTTAAATCTACAGAATCAATTATAGGTTTAAAATCATATTCCTCAAGCTGCGAAAGCTGAATAATATCGTGTGTAAGATTAATTAATCTCTGCGATTCCTTATAAATAATTCCTCCGAATCTTACAGCATCCTCAGTACTTACAGAGGTATTTTCAAGAAGTTCACCATAGCCCGAGATTGCCGTTAGGGGCGTTTTCAGTTCATGCGAAAGATTGGCAGTGAACTGCTTTGTTAAGTGCTCAAGCCTGTCCTTTTCATCAATCTGTGTTTTTATTTTTTCAGTAAAAGGCTTTAATTCCTCATAGGGGCAGTTTTCACTTATATTTTTTAAATCAGTACCCATTTTTTCAATAGGCTTAACAATCCTTTTTGTTACTGCGTGTGCCGCTATAAGCGATACAGCAGTTATGGATATAATAATAATCGCTATAATATAACTATATCTTGCCACCAGGCTCAAAACATTTTGAAAATCGGTTTTATAAACCCATAAAAAAACTGCAGAAACCAGCAAAAAAGTTATCAGTGCAGAGCTGAATGCAGCAACAAGAATTTTCGAGAAAATTTTGTTTGTCATTATAATCACCAAGCCTTCAAGAAAAAATCTGAGCAGTGTGAAAAATCACACTACTCTCCTAATTTATATCCAACATTTCGTATTGTTTCAATAAGTGCACCGCTTTTGCCGAGCTTTTTTCTAAGCGTTAGAATATGGCTGTCCACCGTTCGGGATTCACTCTCACTGTCATATCCCCAAACGGTATTAAGAAGCTGTTCTCTTGTAACGGCAATACCTCTGTTGAGCATAAGGTATTTCAGAATTTCAAATTCCTTATAGGTTAAATCAACCTCTTTATCAAAGGAATAAACCTTGTGTTTTTTTTCATCAAGGGAGATGGAGGCATATTTATAATACTGCCTTTCATCTTTTGATTTTATTCTGCGTAAAATCGCCTTAATGCGAGAAAGAAAAATCATAACCGAAAACGGCTTTGCTATATAATCGTCTGCACCGCAGTCAAGACCCTTAACATAATCCATTTCGGAATCCTTGGCAGTTACCATAACGATCGGCATATCCCTGTACTTCGGATTATTTCTGAGTTTTTTTGTTATTGAAAGGCCGTCCTCTTCCGGCAGCATAACATCAATAATCAATAAATCAGGCTTTCTTTTTTCAAGCGCCGAATAAAAGCTTTTTGGTTCGGCAAAGCCCGAAACCTCATAGCCGTTTCCTAAAAGTGCATACATTTCAAGCTCTCTTACACTTTCATCATCTTCAAGAACATATATCAGTGCCATACTTATCCTCCGCTTTACTCTTCCCCTATATTATTTCAGTTTAACGAATATTTTTCAAGATAAGAATCAAGATTTCCTATGAAATCCTCATCAGATTTTTTTATTTTGCGGATATATTTATATTATAATCACCGCTGTTAAGTTCTATCATTGTAAGTGCAATATCAGAACAGTGGTCTGCTATATGCTCAATTGAACTTACAATATCAAGATACGGCAAGCCCTGCTCAACCGTACATTCGCCTTCATCAATTCTTTCCATATGCCTGAGTTTAAGCTCTCTTTTAAGCTTATCTATAACATCCTCAAGAGGTTCAACCTTTCTTGCCTTATCAAGGTCATTAAGCTTAAAGGCTTCATTTGTAACGGAAATAATTTTTGTTGCAGCAGCAATCATAACGGAAAGTTCATATTTGGCTCTGTCCGAAAGGTTTGCTTTATTTTTATTCATTGACTTTCTTGCTTTTAATATATCTTCGCAGTAGTCACCTATCTTTTCAAGATTTTCAATAGCATGATGAAGCAAAAAGACATTCTTACTGTCACCATCAGATAAATCCAGCGAGCTTATTTTTATAAGATAGGTTTCAAGCAATTCCTCATACTTATCCGTTTTCTTTTCATTATTCATAATCAGCTCGGCTTTTTCATCCGTATAGTTCTTAATTATAGATAGTGCACAAAGCACGGTATCCTCAACAAGGTCTGCCATGTTTTTGGTTACCTCGCGGCACTTTTCAACCGCATATGCAGGGCTTTTTAAAAACCTTTCATCAATAAGAAGCGGCTGAGATTTCTTTTCTTTTTCGTCACCCTTATCTCTGATAGATTTAACGGCAAGAAATTCAAGCTGCTTTGAAAAAGGCAGAAGAACAATAGTTGAAAATATCTTGAAAGCAGTGTTAACAACAGCAATCTGAATAGAAGAAATTGTATTATCCATAAAATCAAAACCGAATATGGATTCTGCTCCGTAGAACAGCACACCTGTTACAATAACACCGATAATATTGAAATAAAGATAAATCAAGGATGTTCTTTTTGCATTTTTGCTTGTTCCCACGGAAGAAATAAGCACCGGAACACATGAGCCTATATTCTGACCGAGAATAAGCGGAAGTGCTGCCGAAAAACTTATGCTGCCCGATATGGCAAGTGCCTGTACAATACCTACTGCCGCACTTGAGGACTGAACAACAGCCGCAAGCAGTGTGCCTGCAATGATACCGATAACAGGATTGCTGAAGGTAAGCATAAGTGATGTGAAGTTTTCATTTTCTGCCAGCCCTGACATAGAATCGCTCATTATGGTCATGCCCATCATAAGAACAGAAAAACCCATCAGTATACCACCGATGTTCTTTCTCTTTTCGTTTTTGGAAAGCAGAAGCATAAAGACACTTACTATTGCAATAACAGGTGAAAATGATGACGGTTTCAGCAGTGTAATAAAAATACTGTCACCGCTTATCTGTGTTAAGGATAAAATCCACGCTGTAACGGTTGTACCTATATTGGCACCCATAATAACACCGATTGCACGGGAAAGTTGCATAATACCCGAATTTACAAAACCGACAACCATAACAGTTACCGCCGAGGAGGACTGAACAACAGCCGTAACAACTGCACCCAGAAGAATTCCCTTATAGGTTTTATCCGTCATCTTCTCAAGTATGTATTCAAGCTTTCCGCCCGAAAGCTTTTCGAGTTGTTCGCCCATAAAGCGCATACCATAAAGGAAAAGCGCAATACCGCCGAGCATTGAAATTATAGAAAATATATCCATCCTTTTACCTCTTTATTCCTCTTTCTCATTAAACTATGTCTATTAGATTATTGAAATTCATTCAAAACAATATTATGTTTATGTCAAATTTATGTAAAATCGCACATATTCACTATTGAAAACGGATTATACCATGCTATAATTTATATTAATTACATCTTTTGCAGAAAAGGAGATTCGGCATATGCCTTGGGTTAAACGAGAAAACATTAAAGTTCCCGTTGTTAAAAATATTATATACGCTTTTAAAACGCTTTACAAGGCAAATAAAACCTATATGTTCTGGCAGATAATGAATCTGCTGGTTTATTCCCTTTTTATAAACTTTTTTCAGACGGTTTTATTTTTAAAGATTTTACTTAATATAATTGACGGAAATTCCGATTTTACATATTACGTTAAAACACTGCTGCTTTTCTTTGCTGTGGGCATCATATATCAGTTTCTTTCCGTTTTCAGTGACTACAAAAGCCTTGTCGGTGATAAAAAAATCTTCAAGGCACTGAATAACAGAATTTTTGAAAAGGCATCAAAAGTTGATATAAGCTGCTATGAGGACCCTGTGTTTTATGACAAATATCAGCGAGCAACCGAAATTTTAACAAGCGGATATTTCTCGGCATTTGCCTATGCACTGTCATTCATACTCGGAAATCTTATTGCTTTCCTTTCAGTTATAGGCTTGGTTGCATCAATAAACCCTGCTTATCTTATGTTCCTGCTGCCTGTTATACTGGTTTTCGTAACAGAAATATTCAAAAGCAAGGTGTTTTTTAAAAGAGATCTGGAGATGACACACAATAACAGAATCAAAGCATACACCCAGCGTGTGGTTTTTTTAAGAGATTATTCAAAGGATATACGCACATCAAATATATTTTCCGTTATAATCGGCAGATACAATAATGCTATAAAATCGAACCTTGAAATTATAAAAAAATACGGACCGAAGCTTTTTCTTATAAGCATGGCAAGTTCCTTGTTCGGCGAGTTCATCCCTATTGCAGGAACATATGCCTATGCAGGCTGGCAGTTTATTTATACGGATGCATTTTCGGTTTCGGGCTTTTCTGTTGTACTTTCATCAATTAACGCAGTCCGCAGTGCAACTTCGCTTATAGCACAGGAATTTTCCGAACTTTCATCTGTTGCACTATACTTCCAGAATTTACGCGAGTTTTTTGAATATGAATCAAGTGTTGTTTCAGGTGATAAGGAGCCTGAAGATTTTGAAAGCCTTGAATTTAAAAATGTTGATTTCAAATATCCCTCTGCTAATAAATATTCACTTAAGAATGTCAATATTAAAATAAACAAAGGTGAAACCGTTGCAGTTGTTGGTGTTAACGGTGCAGGAAAAACCACATTCGTTAAGCTGCTGCTTCGCTTTTATGATGTAACCGATGGTGAAATTTTATATAACGGAATCAATATTAAGGAATACAATATAGACAGCTTAAGGCTGAAATTTGCAACAGTTTTTCAGGATTATAAAACCTTTGCACTTTCGGTTAACGAAAATGTTATGTGCAGGAACTGTAACGAGGAAGATAAAAAGGCTGCCGAAAAAGCATTAAAACAAAGCGGGGTTTACGATAAAATTGCAACTCTTGCCAATGGTACGGATACCGTTTTAACACGTGAATTTGACGAAAACGGTGCAGGTCTTTCAGGCGGCGAAGCACAGAAAACCGCTGTTGCAAGAATGTTTGCAAGTGATTTTGACATTGCAATTCTTGATGAGCCCTCCTCTGCACTCGACCCGATTGCGGAATATAAAATGTATGAAAACCTGATTCTTGCCACAAAGGAAAAAACGGTTATTTACATTTCACACAGGCTTTCAAGCGCCGTGCTCTCAGATAACATTTTCGTTCTCGGAAACGGTACGGTAATTGAAAGCGGAAGCCACAGCGAGCTTATGGCAAACGGCGGAGAATATGCCAATATGTTTACACTTCAGGCATCAAGCTATAAGGAAAAGGAGGGCGAAAGCAATGAAGAAATCGGATAAAAAAGAGCATTCCATTTTTTCAAACATATTCTACTTCATCGGAATAATGTTCAAAATTTCACCCTTTCTTGTTATTGGTGAATGTCTTTCAGGTATAATAGATAAACTTCCTACAAGACTGATTGCGGTTATCGGTGTTAAATATGTAATAGATGTTGCTCAAAGTGATGATAAAAGCAGAATTATTTATGCAGTAGCCGCAATTGCCGTGCTGCTGCTTATCAGCGAGGTTTTCAATTGGCTGTTTCGCGAATTCTATTGGAATCTTGAAAAAGAAAAGCTGACCAAGGGACTTAACACAAAATTTTTCAACAAGGCTAAATCACTTGATCTTGAGGCTTATGATAACCCGCATTTTTACAACAGCTTTGTTCTTGCAATTGAATCATCATCAGGGCACATTCAGGGTATTTTAGGCATGGTAAGCAGATATATCGGTGAACTTGTTTCGCTTATTGCCATCTGCTCTGTTATTCTGACAATTGATCCGATATGCCTTGTTATTATTCTTATAACAATAATCATCTTCACACCTCTCGGCAAAAAAATAGGAACTCTTCAGTCACAAAGAAGAATTGACAACAACCGTTTTCACCGCAGAGCGGATTATTTTGCAAGAATTTTCTATCTGCAGGATTATGCCAAAGAGGTCAGAATGAACAATATTCGCCCTTTGCTTATTGAGCGCTACAATGATGCGGCAGACGATGTTATTGAAAATCAAAGAAAATACGTAAAAAAGATAGACACCATTTATTTCTTTCAGGAGGGCGGACTGCAGATAATGGGCTTTATGTTTATCCTGCCGCTTTACCTTGGCTATTGCGTACTTAAAACACACACCCTTTCAACAGGTGATTTCGTTGCCACCTTTAACGGTGCATTTTCCGTTGCTTCCTCATTTTCTTTTTTAACCATTTTTGTTGCCAGAAATTTTTCAGAGCAGGCAAAAATGATTGAAAAATACAGAGAATTTTTGAAAGAAAAGAATAAGATATTTGACGGAAAGCATACTGCCGATTCTTCAAAGGTTGAAGTAATTGAACTGAAAAATGTTTCCTTCACCTATCCGGGAAACAGCGAACCTACCCTAAAAAATATAAGTCTTACATTAAAACCAAAGGAAAAAATTGCCCTGGTAGGCTACAACGGAGCAGGCAAAACAACACTCACCAATCTTCTTCTGCGCCTTTATGATGTAACAGAGGGCGAAATTCTTATTGGCGGCAGAAATATAAAAGAGGAAACGCTCTTTTCTCACCGCAACAGGTTTGCAGCAGTTTTTCAGGATTTTCAGATTTTTGCGGCAACACTCGGCGAAAATGTAGCACTGGATATCAACCCTGATCATAAAGAGGTTGAAACTGCGCTTGGTCACGGCGGTTTCACCAAGGATATGCCGCACGGCACGGCTACCGAGCTTTTGCGTGAATTTGATGATGAGGGCATCATGCTTTCTGGCGGTGAGGCTCAGAAAATTGCCGTTTCACGTGCCTTTTATAAAAACTGCCCCTATGTTATTATGGATGAACCCTCCGCTAATCTTGACCCCGTTGCCGAATACAATCTTAACAAGGCAATGATGGAAGCCGCAGAAAACAAAACCGTTATATTCATCTCTCACCGTCTTTCAACAACAAGAAATGCAGACAGAATTTACGTTATGGAAAACGGAGAGATTGTTGAAAACGGCTCGCACGAGGAGCTTATGAAAAAGAACGGCAAATATGCTTATATGTTTAATCTGCAGGCAGAAAAATATAAAAACGCATAGTAATCAGGTGATAAAATGAATGAAACACAACATAACAGCAGTGAAGCCAATGCCAATAAACAGTTTATAAAAATGACACAAACACCTGTTAACAGGCTGATTGCATCTCTCGCAATTCCAACAGTAATCAGCATGCTGATTACAACCGTTTATAACATTACGGATACTTACTTTGTTTCAAAAATAAATATATCTGCGAGCGGTGCAACAGGAATTGTTTTCAGCCTTATGGCAATTCTGCAGGCATTCGGATTTATGTTCGGCCACGGTTCAGGAAGCTGCATAAGCAGGCATTTGGGTGCAAAGGAAATTGATAAGGCAAGAAAATATTCCTCAACAGGGTTTTTCCTTGCCGCCGTATCGGGAATTATAATAATGCTATTCGGATTGATTTTTCTTACTCCGTTTATGAAACTGCTCGGCAGCACATCAACCATTCTTCCTTATGCTAAAACATATGGAGCATTTATTCTTATTGCAGGACCTGCCATGACAACAGGCTGTGTAATGAACAATATTCTGAGGTATGAGGGTATGGCATCTCTTGCCATGCTCGGACTGACTGCAGGCGGTGTTCTTAATATTGTGCTTGACCCTCTTCTGATTTTTTATTTTGATATGGGTATCTCAGGAGCAGGGCTTGCAACGGCAATTTCACAATATGTAAGTATGGGAATATTGCTGATTATGTTTCTTAGCGGAAAAACACAAAGCAAAATTTCAGTAAAATACATCTCATTAAAGTTCGGTCTGATTAAAGAAATTATTTTTACAGGTGTACCAAGCCTTGCACGGCAGGGACTTAACAGCATTTCAAATATGGTGCTTAATCTTCAGGCTGCGGTTTATGGGGATGCCTGCATTGCGGCCATGAGCATTGTTGCAAAATGTGCAAATCTTCTGTTCAGTGTCTGTGTAGGTATCGGGCAGGGCTTTCAGCCGGTATCTGCTTTCAATTACGGAGCAAAAAAATATATACGTGTTAAATCAGGAATGAAATTTACATTGATATTCAGCACAGCCGTTATGGTAGTTTTGTCATCAATATGTTTCGCCTTATCGCCGCAGATTATAGCTATTTTCAGGGAAGAAATCGAAGTGATTGAAACAGGAAGCTTTGCTCTGCGTATGATGTGTATTGCACTGCTTTTCCTGCCCACAATTATGCTTGCAAATATGACATTTCAGAGTATCGGAAAAAGCGGCAGGGCATTTTTCCTTGCCTGCACACAAAACGGACTTTTGTTTATACCGCTTATTTCCATTCTGCCGAAATTTATGGGAATAACAGGCATAGAGCTTGCTCAGCCGCTTTCATATGTTTTAGCAACTGCAATAGCACTGCCGTTTCTGATAACATTTTCAAAGAGCTTAACAGACAAAAATAACAGGGAGTGGAATTAACCACTCCCTGTTTAAATATTATTATTTTCAACGAAAACATTTTACTCTTATAAATCTTCCCAGCAAAATAAATATAATCGGCAGAATAACTGAAAGTATTAAAGAAACAATCGGCAGATACTCCGGAAGATTATCACAGTATGTCAAATTAAAATAATAACCTGAAATTGTTGTTAAAATATATGGCAACGGTTTCAAACCAATCGACTCAGCAAAAATCCAAAGAGGCACTGCTGCAACTGCCAACACGTTCATTACAATCATACCTATTTTTCCGCTTTTTCCGAAAGTAAAAAAACCACATAAAAAGCTTCCGACTATACATAATAAGATATTTGTAATCCAAACCAAGCCCGGATTATAGTAATGATTGTGATTCCAAAATACAAATGCCATAAGGCTTGCCGCTATATAAATAACAATCGGCAATAAAAAATTCAGAGCCGGTATCAATGATTTTAACTTATTCTTCATAAATATACTCCTAAACATACTTTAATTTCAATATAACAATATTATGTATTATTGTAAACAATTTGTCAATGCCCGATAATATTAATTAAACCTATTCAACTTATACTCATACCCATATTGATTTAAAACCAAGCCGCTTTCAAACTTTTCAATATACATTCCCTCTGCCTTTTTTAAGCCATTCTTTGAATATAAGCCTGCTGCAGGTTTATTTTTATCAACAACAAAAATTCTTAAATATTCAAACCCGTTATTTTTTGCTACAGATTTTGCATAATTAAGCATAATGCTGCCTATGCCTTTTCCCTGATAATGAACATTTACACCAAATCTTCCGAAATACTGTGCTTTGGCGTTTTCGTTTTCCCATTGGATACTATTATATTTTTCAGGCTCTGAGGTCCACAATGCAAATGCAGAAACAAGTACATCATTATCCATTAAAACATAAAGACGTTTATTTAGAATATCATCTTCAAAAAATTCACACGGATAAAAATCATCCCAAATCTGACCGTTTTTTTTGTTCATATTTTCAGTTATAACTTTAAATACGGATTTAATCTGCGGCAAATCGGAAATTTCAGCCAATCTGAATATCATAACATCACCTTTTTATAACATACACAATAAAAGAAGCTGTGCATTTATTATTTAACACAAATATCATATATACAGCCTTTAACTGAATTGGTTTTTGAGCCAATTCTTGCAATCGGAATACTGAAAGAAGAATTTTTAATATTTCCGTTACGAACAGTGCCGTTAAACGAAAAGCTGCCGATTGCTCTTTTTTTGGTAAACAATCCTGTTTTCAATGTTGTGCGAAGCGGTTTGGTTGCAATTAAAAGAGTAAGCTTTTTATTCGGAACAAGTGTATAGTCAAATTCATAGACATATCCCTGAGCAGTAAAGCCCAGCTTTGAATTTTCCGTAATTCTAATATCATATGTACCATACGGAGCATCGGCTTCCATAATAATCTGATTCGGCTTAACCTCATCAAGCTTTAATGTGATTTCAAGCTTTGAGCCTGCGGCAAGATTCTGACATCCTGTTTCAACAAAGCTTTCCCCGCCTCTGAGCTTGATATTGTGCATCGGCTTCAGACTTTCAATATTTCTTTTTACGCTGTTATTAATTGCATTTGCTGCTGCGTCCACAGCTTTTGAAGAGTGCTTATCTGTGCATGAGCCCCATGTTTTTTCTGCAACAAAAGCAGAGCTGTCTGCATAGCGGTCATATAAATCCTGCTCTTGAATGCCTTTGCAGCGTTTATCAATATTATCCTGCCAGATTGCAAAGCAGCCTCCGAGCATCTGCTTATTGCCGGCAGGCAGTTTATAATACTTTTTGCTATTCTTCCGGAAAACTCTGTTTGGCTCAAACTTCTTAATAGCATTACGCTTTATAATATAGTCCATATACGGAGCACGTATTTTGGTTCCGTTTGGCACCACATAGAATTTATGATCTGTATTTATAAGGTCAAACCCCATATCATACATCTCTTTGCCATCAGCCCACGCTTCACTCCATAAATTCACCTGCACACCGTCTATAGCCTCTTTAACTATCGGTGTTTCGGGGCTATCCTTAATCCAGCTAAGACTGCCCCATAAACGAACAGGATTTGTCTTTTTTAAGTACGGTATAATTTCATTTAAAAATTTGCGGTAAGCACCGTAATCAGTTAAAAATTCATCTGCTCCGATATGCACGGTTGAGCCCTTCGGAAACACAGGCTCATCACCCTTTGTATATTCGTCAAAAATACTTTTAACAAACTCCATTGCCTTCGGATCTGCAACATTGATATGGTCTGTAAGCGGACGTTTTTTCATCAACGGTGAAACCTCGCCCATTACGGCATATTCAGGAAAGACCTTAGTAAATGCAAGTGCATGAGCAGGCATATCAATTTCGGGAGTAATACGAACACCCTTATTTAGTGACGCTTTCATAAAATTGTTAAATTCAGCCTTTGAATAGCTGTAATCCTCAGAAGCAGGTGTTTCACCTTTATCATTTTTCAAAGAGCTTTCAAGACGGAACGCACTGTAAGCATCAAATGTGCTTTCATCCCCGTTCTGCGCATAATCCTCAAGCCATATATAATTATCACTAAGATGAACCTGAAAATCATTCATCTTATACCATGCCATACTGTCAACAATTCTTTCAAGCATTGCAAGAGAGACAGGACGTCTGCCGACATCAAGCATAAAGCCTCTTACACTGTACCTCGGATAATCACGCATAATTCCGTGCGGAAAACCGCCCTGCACCATAAGCTGGCATATTGTTTTTCCGGCCCATATCGCACCGATTAAAGCTGACACCTTAACTGTTATGCTGTTGCCCTCACATTCAATTTCATAGCCCTCATCACCAAGATAAGCAAGTCCTTCATCAATTGAAAACCGAACCGTTCCATTGTCCGCTTTTTCAATTGTTTTGCCGGTAACCTTAAAAAAGTCACCTGCAAATAAATCGGCAGCACTTTTAAGGCTTTCATCATAAGAATAAGAACTTATATCCCTTAACATTCCTCCCGTAGGATGCCACTGTGCAGGCTCGGGAATTACATTCGGCTTTTTCACAGGAGTACCATAGGCGCCCTTTATCTGCAAAGTGCAGTCCTTTTCTATAACCGTACTGCCCTTTTTGCATCTGAAAGAAAGAGCTGCTGAAGTATCCTTAAGCGGAGTATGTACTTTTAAATCATCATCAACAAGCTGAGTAAAATCAGCACCGATAAATTCAACATTCCAGCCTTTATCGGCAGTAAATTGAACAGAATTGCCTGTTATACTCAGTTGAATGTCAGGAGCCTTGATTTTCTTCATAAATATTACCTCATATTATATAATAATTTCATTATAGCATTGTGTCCTACACAAATCAAATTCTAAATACAGAAACAATAATACATAAATCGGAAATGAATAAAAATCATTCCATGAAAACCGGAAATACACATAAGATTAAGAAAAAACACCTATAACATCCGACCTTTAATCGTTCGGAATGCTATAGGTATTTCTTTTCCTGCTATTTACGAATTGTTTTCTATACCGCAGTATAATTTTGAGATTTCATAAATTTTCTGTTTTGCTTCGTGCATATCCTTTATCATTTTTTCTTTTCCGCGTTCAGTAAGCCATTTTGCAGTGCGTCCCCAGATGTTTGTTCTTTTCACAGTATAAAATTCATAGCTGTTTTCTTCATGACCTTTTATTGCAGCAAACAGCTTTTCAATTTCAGCAGCAATTTCGGCTGCGCTTTCACGCATCAAATAAAGTTTATTCACATCGCGTACACCCTCATCAAGCTTTGCCAAACGCAGTGAAAATTTACTTTCTTGTTCTTTATCAGTTCTGTATGACGGATAAACAAGAAAGCAATCACCTGCCGGAAAAGACCAATGTGTAGACTCCTCTAAAGGATTTTCAACCCAGGCATCATATGCCCACCTCAAAAATCCGGTGGTATTTAATGACCCCGCAAACAGAATTGTCCAATAACCTTCAACAGGAATTGACTTGGTAAAGCTGTTCGGAACATGCTCAGTTGCCGTATACATTGTGGTTTCCTGCTTATTATCTCTTCTCAGGTGCACCTGTTCCTTAAAATCCTGCAAATGATTTCTGATTTGCTCAAGTCCTACGGATGCATAATCAAGCCTGTTAAATATAGATGCATTGTGCTTAAAATCATTAAACGATGCCGATATTTTAAGCGAATGCCCATTCTTGTTTTTCACAGTTGAAAGCAAATCAAGTGCTGTTTCCATATTGCGGCGCTCATCAAAACCGATATAGGTATAATCAAACCAACCCCTTTCATCAAGGTGTGTAATAAATGCCTTAAGAAACGGTAACCAAACCTTGTTATACTTTTCTTTGATGGCAGGATTCACTGTCAATTTCTTTTCTTTTTTCTTTGCTTCGTCATAATATCTTATCACATTTTTCCATGGCATCATGCTGTAGCAAATAATTTTATCAGCAATCCCTATTTCTTTATTTAATTGCACCCACTTATCAAAATGTGTATAGTCAAATTTCCATTCACCATCGGCAGTTTTTATCCATTTTATCATTGAGGGATAATGAACATCTCTGTTGAATCCATATGTCTGCCCGCCCCAGGCTTCTTCAACAATACTTGCGGTAACTGCATGCCCGCCGAGATTTTTATAAATTGACATATGCTGTTTTAAAATTTTCAAATGCACATCCGAAAAAGGTTCAACATCATAATAATACGCAACATTATATGGATGACTCCAGTATTCTACATCAAACAAATAGTTTTCAGCATCCGGCAATACAATATCAAGCACTTCAAGGGTATAATCAAGAGCAACTGTTTTATCTGTGTTTTTAGCAGAAACCGTAATTGTTCCGTGATAAATTCCGGGTAATGCATTCTTAGGAATACTGATTTCCGCCCACACCAACTGAAATTTGTTTTTGCATACTGACACAGGCTCATCGGAATAAATAACCTCCGGAAAGTATTCTCTTTCACCTTTGGGCATTCTGTTAAACGGATTATTAGCATACCAGCCTGCATGACCGGTATATGCCTTAACCTCTTTTATAGATGAAAGCTTAACAAGTGATGACGACAGAGTGCCTGATTCGCTGCTTAAGCCTGATGCTTCAACAGAAGTATAATCAAGGTCTTTATCAGCACACATAATTGCAAATTCCGCCACAGCCTTATCATTTTTCCAAGCCCATAAATGGATACTTTTTTTCTGTTCGGAATTTAATATTCTGTCATAATCCTTTTGCTGATATTGATCTGAACTATTGACATATACTGCATCAAAATCCTCAAAATTATATGTTCTTTGAACAACAATCTTATCCGACATACTATTGTTATTAAAAAATTTCCGTTTCATAATCTGTCCTCATTATTTTATTTCACTTTGTTAGTATAAAATCTAAAACAGTTCAATCACCACATTTCAAAACAAATCAGCTTAATTCTTAAGCATATTTTTAACTCATCAATTTATATTATAAGCAAAAATAAACTGTAATTTACAGTTGCTTTCTATTTGGTTTCCTTTTTATAAAAAGTAATTTTTTTAAATCTTCAATATTTTTATAATCAGTTATATTAAACATAACCCATTTCCCATCATGAAATGTTTGAGCATGATCATAGGTTTCCAGTACATCAGATGAAAGTTCCTTTTTTATTTCTTCAACTTTAGTTCTTTCGGACTTACCAAAGATAATCATAAAACCTAATATGTTCTCTTTGAAATAAAATGCACATAAAGTTTTTCCGTTTTTTCTAAACTTATATTCATAAGTCCATTTTTTACCACCGTTATTCCATATTTGTTCCATGTCGTAAAGCTTTGTTATTTCACTGACAATATTATAAAAAGCATTAACTTTATCTATCCCAACTAATTTTTCGAGTTCTTCTCTTTTTATATTATCCATTTTACGTCATGCTCCAAATTACTATTTTTCAATTTATTATATCATAGCGGGAAAATCCATGCCAAAAAATAAAGTCCCGATTTTTCGCTTAACCAATCGATTTTGGGGTTTCTTTTTTCTAAAGAATACAAAAAAGATGTATTTAGCAGTTTTATGTATGGATTTGAACCTTCTAAATTTATATTATACTTAAAGACAAATTGTGATTTGTGCTACTGGTTTAATTCTTTTTCTAAATCTCTCATATATCTTTTTTGCTGACTTTTCAAATAAGGCTTTGCTAATACCTTCATTACAAAATTAGTGGTTTCTATTTCCTCTGTAAAATCTAATAATACATTCCCATTATCTAACTTTTTAAATATTCCTATCCATTTTCCGTTAATTTTTGTATTTTCTATATCAAATTTATATTCTTTTAGCTTCTCTTTTGAAATAATAGTGAAATATGTTGGATAATTATTTTTGGCATATTCTATAAAGTGTTTATCATCAATTATTTCTATTTTTGACAAATCACTTCTCCAAGTATAATTAGTATTGTCGGTAATAATATTCCATAATTTTACTATATCACAATTAAACTCTTTTTTTATATTTGACTTAATCATATTTAACTCCTGGATTGTGATTTATATTATAGAGATTCCTTTTTCGTTTTCTAACTCTTGTAATATTATATCAATATTATTATTTATCCTATTTTTGCTGAATTGCAGATTAATCTAAATCCTCTGACTCGTATAAATGTTTTCGGATTACTTAACGTTTTTTAAAATTCATTAAAATAGTTATATAACTTATTTGATTCAGTAGTCATAATTTCCGGTTCCGGTAATAATTTATAAACACAATTATTATCTGCAGTAAACAATTTTCCTATTTTTCTTTCATACACTACACCATCAACTTATTACTGTCAATTCAATTATAACATAATCAAAAATTTTCACAAGACACCGCAGGAAGAAAACTTGAATTTTTCAATAAACAAATTAAACAATGAATTTAGACAAATGTGTTTGGATTTTTTGCTTTTAATCTTTTGATTTTCTATTTTGAACCTTTTTAGTTTTATGTCTAATTGAAATTATATTCATAAAGCCCTAAAAACTGTATAAAATCAAGGAAAAATAAAAACACCTATAGCTGTCCAACCCCAAAGGGTTCGGATTGCTATAGGTATTTCTTTTGGCGCAGATGAAGGGATTTGAACCCTTGAAACGGTGTTCGCCGTTTAC
>OFFJ01000076.1_pt1 | contig 74169 bp, 84 predicted proteins | sample 1521261 | NCBI WGS metagenome assembly OFFJ01 (sample SAMEA3504122, study PRJEB24116) | mouse gut metagenome | biome: mouse gut; feature: mouse-associated habitat; material: faeces | place: Denmark | collected 2011 | reverse complement strand
CAGAACCGCTTTATATGCCTGCTGCCTGATTCCTGATTCTGCATGCTCCGCTCCGTCTGCCTGTGAAGCTGCTGCATCCGAATGGTATACGGTCTGTGCTTTAAAATCCCGCAGGCTGCTCCAAATCTCTGTAGATGCTGCCATAAACCGGCTGTGTGTCTCATAGGCATCCTTCAGCATTCCAAGCTCCTGTTCCTTTGTTATCTCATAAGAACTTCCATCTGCCGCAATCGCATACTCTTTCTGGCGGTCAGGGGCAGCATGCTTTTCTTCGATACGGTCTTTTAACAGCTGATAGGCACAAGCCATCTGATTGACATAGCTGTCAAACGAGTCTGTCCCTGTTCCACCTGTTTTTCCAAGCTTTTCCTTTAATGCATCTACGCTCGCCTGTGAATAATCCTTTGTTACAAATTCATCCGAAACGGAACCGCCTCCCAGCTCTGACATAATCTTTTCAAAATCATTCAGAATGCCATAAAAGCCTGGGTTCAAAGGGGAAAGCTTTCCGATATCCGCAGTCTGCCCCAGGACATTTTGTACAGATATTTTTTCTTTCAGGGCTTTGCGTCCTTCCTCTGAAATGTCTGCGCTGTCACCCCTGTATGGATTTGCTGCGCTGGTTTTATCCTTCCTGTTTATTTTTATGGATTTCAGCCTTTTCTCCACTTTCAAGAAGGATTTCAGGGAGCTTGATTATGCGGTGTCCTCCGACCCGGTGTCGGGAATCGCCAACCGCTACAGCTGCGACGGTATTATCGAAAAGTATCTTGACCAGCCGCTTCCGCGTAATATCGGCTGTATTATGTTCGACCTTACCAATATCCGGGAAATCAACCGGACGCTGGGGCATGTGCGGGGAAACGAGCTGATTCACGATTTTTCCGGCATTCTTCAGGCGTCGTCCATGAATCTGTGTTTTGTAGGGCGCAACGGGGGAAACAAGTTTATGGCGTTGTTTGAAAACTGTACCGCCCAGAAGCTCGCCACTTTCTTAGAGCGGGTGGAAAGCAAGGTATCTCTTTACAACGAAAATTCAGAATCCGCGCCCATTGTCTATAAGTATGGCGTTGCTTATCGGGAAAACGAGGCCGTACAGACGATTACGGATTTGATTGCGCTTTCCAATCACCGTATTTATGTGAAAGAAGCCGGGAAAAAAGCGCCGGAAATATAAGAATTTTTGAATGCTTTCGGGGGGAGGTAACTGCTGATGGCCACTTTGGATTATAACTACGTGGCGGATTTAGTCGTCAACGCACAGACCGGCGACAGCGACGCTTTTGCTGAATTGTATGCGGCAACCTATCAACGGCAATATCATTTTGCCTACACTTACTTAAAAGACGAATATCTTGCTCAGGACGCCCTTCAGGAAACTTATATCATTGCCCTGAAAAATCTCTCAAAGCTGAAGGACCCCATGCTTTTAATCGCATGGCTGAACCAGATTAACTTCCGTGTATGCTTCCATTTACAGAAAAAGCGGAAAAGGTATGACGCGGAACTGATTGACTATGACAGTACCGATGAAGAAACCGACTCCATTCAGACTGATTTGGCGCCCCATATGACTCAGAGAAATATTAACCCGGAGGATTTGGTCGTTCGGATAGACTCTAAGGAATACATTATGAACCAGATTTTAAAGCTGCCCTTTACGGAAGCACAGGTGGTTATTCTAAAATATTATCAGGAATTAAAGGTAGGCGAAATCGCCCGTCTTATGGATATGAGCCGTAGCTCCGTAAACAGATATTTAAGCAGCGGGAAGACCCATCTGGAGAAAATTTTAAGGCAGGGAGGTGAGTTTGCCCTATGAAAGCATTTCGGAAATCATCAGTACCGCAGCTGGATATCGAAGCGGCAGGCAGAATCCTGGCCCAGGCATTTGAAGCCAATCAAATGGAGCTTAACACCATTCCTCTTGAAGTTCTGGCTTCCTACAGCAGTTACCGCAGGGAACGGTTTACTTTGCAGCGCACCATCCTCGTTATTATTATGACCCTCTTTTTACTGCTGCCCTTTTTGTTTGTGCCATCCTCATTTTCCGTTCAGCTTCAGTCCTTTGGGCCGGAAACCGGCGCCGCTGACACGGGCTTTAATCCCGTTTACCGGCTGGAAGTGGATTCCTTCATGCTGGTGGAGCGGGTAAACGCCACGGTGGACGGGCATAATGTCCCTGTCTATGAAACGGATTCCCACGTTTATTCCATTGAGCCGCACCAAAACGGAAAAATGGCAGTGACCGTCACCCTTGTAAACAGGCAGACCAGTACCCAATATGTGGATGTGACCACTGTTGACCGCGACGCCCCCGTTGCAACGGCCAGCAAAAAGGAGGGCGATTTTATTTATCTGTATCTCTCGGATGATATTTCCGGCGTTGACTATTCCGGTATTACTGCGGTAACTCTCACAGGAGAGGAAATCGCACCCGTTGCTGTCGATGAGGAAAAGGGGTGTATCACCTTTCCTGAATTCAGGGATACAATTAACGTTTATGTTCCCGACCTTGCCGGAAACAAGCTGCACCTTATCCTGTCGATTCAGTAAAAGCAGGCGGCGTTTTAAGGCGCTGCCTGCTTTTTATTTTTGGCATTTGCCGGGGCGGTTTTACATTTTCCGTATAAACTTCTTTCCCACGCAAAACTGAATTTTCCCTTTTATCTGTCTTTCGCCTACCGCTCCGAAATTACGCGAATCCATTGATACGCTTCTGTTGTCCCCCATCACAAAAATCTGTCCATCCTGAACCGTATAGGGGTATCTGACGATTCCCGACGTCTGCTCCCATGTTTCCCCCGCCGCATAGGGCTCCTCCAGAAGCGCTCCGTTAACATATACCTTCCCGTCCTTAAGCTCCACCGTATCTCCTTCCAGGGCAATGATTCGTTTCACATAATATTCCCCGGACGGAATCCGCACGGAAACCACGTCCCCCCTGCGGTATTCCGCGTTGATTCTGGTGTAAAGAACCAGATTGCCTTCTTTTAATGTAGGCAGCATGGAATCGCCCTTTACAAAGGAAAATCCGATTATCAGCCGAAAGGCAATGAGCAAAATCGCCAGAAGGACAAGAAACTTCTTGGCATCCCTGAGCCATCCGTATTTCAATCCATCGTACTTTTTTAAAAAACGCCTGTTTTTTATTTTCGGATCTATCTCTCTTTCAATTCGGTATACCGGCTTATGAACCGGCCTGTTTTTTCTCTTTCTCACTTCTTCACCTCGCGCAGGCCCAAAACTGCACATCTGCGGCACAGCATGTAAATATCCAGTTAGATTATTAATCATGTCCGCCGGATTGTCAATAGACATGCTTTGTTACTAAATTTTTTCTTGTTTGATATGTTTTTTAGTGTTATACTTGTTTTATTATGTTTTGTGTTTCTATCCTGATTTCTATGAAAGGAGTTTGAGATTATGCACAGAAAATCTCTTCCTGTCTGTGTATTTTTAATATTGACTTCCATGGTCAGTTTCCTGGGATGCTCTTTTTCGGCTTCCGGCTCCTCTGCACAGGCTAAGGGCAGCGCCATAACGGAAGGAGAGCAGGACGCCGGTGCGGATGTGGTTGAAAATGACGGTACGGACGCTGATATCAGCGGTATAGAGGACGTCGATATCGAAACCGCCAGGGCAATTTTCAAGAAATCCGGCGACCGTTCCAGGGGCAAAAGCTCCCAGAATAACGCTTCTTCCGGCAAGAAGCGCGCCACGGTCCAGAAATGTCTGGTTCCTGAGGCCTCCGGCACATTGACTTATGGAGACAATACCATTTCCATTGACGCCTCCAATACCTCAGAAGGATATGTGATGGTTTGTTATAAGGGAAGCGCCTCAAAGGTAAAGCTCCAGATTACCGTGCCCGATACAACCGTATACACCTATACTCTGGCAGGCGGCGGTTCCTATGAAACTTTCCCCCTGTCCAAAGGGAACGGAACGTACCGGCTGGATGTTCTTGAAAACGCCTACGACGATATGTATGCTCTGGCGCTGTCGCAGGAAATCAGCGTTACCATAGCCGACGAATTCAAGCCCTTTTTATACCCGAATCAATATGCATGGTTCACCCAGGATGACGACGCCGTCGCCTGCGCCGCAGAGCTGTCAGGCGCCTCCTCCGGCGATTTGAATTTTGTGGAGCAGGTGTATCTTTATGTGATTAAAAATATTACCTATGACGAGGAACTGGCGGCGACGGTAAAATCCGGTTATCTTCCCGATGTTGACAGGACGCTTAAGAGCAAAAAGGGGATTTGTTTTGACTATGCGGCCCTTATGGCGGCAATGCTCCGCTCCCAGAACGTCCCCACCAAGCTTCAGATTGGTTATTCCGGCGACGCATATCATGCATGGATTAGTGTCTATATTACCGAAATCGGCTGGGTGGATAACATTATTGAGTTTGACGGAAAGCACTGGTCCTTAATGGACCCTACTCTCGCAGCCAGCAACAGCCGTTCGTCTGTTGAAAAATATATTGGAGACGGAAGTAAATATACTGTAAAATATACTTATTAATTAATGAAAATTGGAGGAATATCAACCATGAAACCTTTTTCCAATCTGGAATTATCTTCTTTTTGCGGACAGATTGCCCTGATTTTAAAGGCCGGCATTTCATCCCTGGAGGGCCTTACGATTATGCAGGAGGACGCCTCCTCCCCCTATGAAAAGGAGGTGCTTGACGCGCTTCTTAAGGGGATGCAGGAAACCGGAAGCCTGTATCAGGCCATGGAATCCACAGAGCTTTATCCTTCCTATATGCTTCACATGGTGCAAATCGGAGAGGAAACCGGTACATTGGACGCCGTTATGAGCTCTCTCCAGAACCACTATGCAAGGGAGGACTCCATCCGAAAGAGCATCCGCAATTCCATTACCTATCCTATGATTATGGTTGCGATGATGGCCATCGTCATTGTTGTCCTTCTCGTAAAGGTTATGCCTGTATTTAATCAGGTTTTTATCCAGCTTGGAACGGAAATGACGGGTTTTTCCCGGGCGCTGATGAACGTGGGAACCGCAATTAACCGGTACTCCATCGTCTTTATCGTTATTCTGGCTGTGATTGCCGGTTTCATTTTCTATGGCACCCGGAGCGATTCCGGCCGCAGCCTGTTCCGCAGCATCGGATATAAGCTGGGCTTCACCCGGGCCATTTATGAGGAAATCGCAGCCTGCCGTTTTGCAAGCGGAATGGCTCTTACCTTAAGCAGCGGCATCAACCCGGACCGGAGCATGGAGCTTGTGACCGCCCTAAACGACGACCCCGTTTTCCGCAAAAAAATTGACCTTTGCATCGAAAAGACGCAGGAAGGGGAAGACCTCTCCACCGCCCTTTTCCACTCAGATATGTTTTCCGGCGTCTACGCGCGTATGGCCTCTATCGGCTCCAAAACTGGCTCCATGGATAAGGTGATGGAACAGATTGCCGGTCTTTATCAGGACGATATCGACACCCGCATGAACAACCTTCTTGCGGTGCTTGAGCCCACGCTGGTGGTTTTGTTATCTCTGATTGTAGGCGTAATTCTCCTTTCGGTGATGCTGCCTCTTATGGGAATTATGTCCAGTATTTAAGCGGATAAAGGAGCTTACATATGAATCGTTTTGTCTATCAGAAACCAAAAAATCCCTTAGTCGGGGTACTGCCCTCCGTATGCGTTTTTCTGGCGATTGCCCTGCTCTTTTTCCAGGGAATTTCTTCTGTCTCCTCCGGGACAAAAAAGCGTCAGAAGGAAAGTCTTGAAAACGCAATCACCCGCAGCATTACCCATTGCTATGCAGTCGAGGGGTCTTATCCGGCAAGTCTGGACTATTTGAAGGAAAATTACGGTCTCACCTATGATGAAGACCTGTTCTTTGTTGACTATCAGACCATCGGCTCCAACATTCTGCCGGATGTCACCATCATAGAAAAGGAGGAATAAGAACATGGGATTTCGCCTTAAGCGCAGACATATGATTGATTTTATCTTTCCAATTGCGCTTTTCTTCGTTTTTGCCCTGTCGGCGCTGACATTGATTTTGCTCTCGGCAAGGATATATCAGTCCACCACAGAAAATTCCTCCCTGCAGTATACGGCAAGGACAGGACTTGCCTATATCAGCGAAAAAATCCATCAGACTGACGGCGACGGCAGAATTTATCTGGATACCTTCGACGGCTGCGACGCCCTTGTGATGGAGCAGACTTATGGCGAGGATACCTATCTTACCTATATTTATGCCAGCGGCCGGAACCTGAAAGAACTTTTTATCAGGAGCGGTGTGGAGGCTTCGGCAGCGGACGGCAGAACCATTCTGGAAATCAGGAATTTCTCCATGAAACAGATTTCCGACAATCTCTTTCAATTTGACTGTACGGACAAAAGGAACAAGGCCAGTTCCGCTATCATCGGCATAAGAAGCCGTTAAAATATTCTGCAAGGCCAGAAAGGACGACTATTCAATGGTACATAAAAGCAGAGCCCGGTCATCCGGCTTATTTCTTATGGAATTAATCATTGCTATCCTGTTTTTTTCGGTGGCAAGCGCCGTGTGTTTGGAATTTTTTGTGAAATCCCATCTGCTGAGTCTTGATTCCGATATCCTGACCCGTTCAGTCAACGAATGTTCCAACGCCGCGGAAATTATCTGTACATCGAAAGGACTGGAAAACGGCGTTTCTTTGCTGCAGCAGCAATACCCCTTAGGCAAGTACCCGGATTCCGGGGAATTAACCATACTGGTCAATTCCTTGTATGCCACAGCTTCGTCGGAAGATACGCCGGCTGATAAATCTGCGGAGGAAATCATACAGATATTTTTTGACGACACCTTTTCACCGTGCCGGGAAGCCTCCGCTTTTTACATCATGAATATCCATTTGACCTGTAAGGAACAGATGATACATGCGGTATTAGAAATATATGAAAATACAAACGTGGCCGAAAAGGGCGAGCCTGTTTACCTGATGGAAGCAAAGCACCACATTGCAAGGAGGACGGAAAAGTAAAATGAAGGACAAACAGCAATCTTATTTCGTGAATATCGGCTCCTCCTCCCTTCTGGTAATCTTCCTGATACTTTGTCTGGTCACTTTTGCCATCCTTTCTCTTTCCAGCGCCAAAAGCGACTATACCTTCAGCGAACGGCTGGCGGAGCATAAAAGGGCTTACTATGAAGCTTCGTCAAGAGCCGAAGATATTGTAGCCGAGATTGATTCCATTCTTTATGAAACCGCCCATGAAGTGGGTTCCGCCGCCTCATCCTCCCACGAGGACGGGGAGCTTGACCTGTATGACAATTATATTTTTGCCGTCAGCTCTGCCCTGAACGGAGCTTTCCTGACAGGCGCAGACAGTGTTTCATCCGGCGACGCTTCGACAGGCGCAGACAGTGCTTCATCCGGTGATGCTTCGACAGGTGCAGACAGTGCTTCATCCGGCGACGCTTCGACAGGCGGAGGCAACTTTTCATCCGGCGGTGCTTTGGCAGGGGATGGCGGCGTTTCCGTTATCTGCGAACAGTCAGAAGATGAATTTCTCATTTCCTTCCAGGTTCCCGCAGACGAAAGACAGGAATTACAGGTGGTTCTGCGGGTAACTGATTTCAGGGCAAGCGACCGTTATTATGAAGTAAAAACCTGGAAAATTGTGAATGTTGAGGACTGGGTGATGGAGGATGAGCCTCTCAATCTGATTCCTGTCCTGTAGCCTGGCAGTCAACAATCCCGCAGAAAGCGACAGGGCACCAAACCTGCCGCGCGGCTTTTCACCTTAAATATAACCGTAAAAAGGAGTTTTGTTATGGATTTAAAAGAATGCTTACAGCAGGCGATTAACGCCCATGCTTCGGACGTGTTTATCATTGCCGGTCTTCCGGTATCACTCCGCAAAAATAATATTATTTCGCAATTTACCGAGGAAAGGCTTCTGCCTGCGGATACCGAAAATATCCTCGCCGATATTTACCAGTATGCCGGCAACCGGGATATGAAGCGGCTCCATGAAACGGGCGACGACGACTTTTCCTTTGCCATCAAAGGTCTCTCCAGATTCCGCGTCAGCGCTTACAAGCAGCGCGGCTCTCTGTCCGCGGTTATCCGTATCATCACCTTTGACCTGCCGGACCCTCACGCCCTCCATATTCCCGACTATGTTCTCCGTCTCGGGGAGGGCGGAAAAGGAATGGTCCTGGTTACCGGCCCTGCCGGAAGCGGCAAGTCCACCACCTTAGCCTGTATGATTGACCAGATTAACCAGAGTCAGCATAAGCATATCATCACTCTGGAGGACCCTCTGGAATACCTGCACAGACACATTCAAAGTGTGGTGAGCCAGCGGGAAATCAATGTGGATACCGAAAATTATGTAAGCGCCCTGCGGGCTGCTCTGCGCCAAAGCCCGGACGTTATCCTTCTCGGGGAAATGCGGGATTACGAGACAATTGAGGTTGCCATGACGGCCGCGGAGACAGGACATCTCCTTCTCTCCACCCTTCATACCATCGGCGCCGCCAACACCATTGACCGTATTATCGACGTTTTCCCGGCCAACCAGCAGAAACAAATCGGCGTACAGCTCTCCACTGTGCTTAACGCGGTTGTTTCCCAGCAGCTGGTGCCCACCGTGGACGGCGGAATGGTTCCCGCTCTGGAAATCATGACGGTGACTCCCGCCATACGGAATATGATTCGTGAAAACAAGATTCCGCAGATTGACGGCATTATTTATTCCTCCATGAAGGAAGATATGATTTCCATGGACGGAAGCCTCTTAAATCTGTATAAGCAGGGAATTATTACAAGAGATACTGCTTTGAAATATTCCACGAATGCGGATATGCTTGCAAAGAAACTGTAGATTCTTTCAGATGAAGCTTTATGTATGTGAGGCGTTGGAAAAATGCCCGAAATGGGTTTCCAACGCCTCTAAATATTTGGAGTTGATTTCATTTTTCAGATAATTCTGTCAATATAACCCCTTAAATCTCCGCCGCATTGCAGAGCACAAATATCTTTCCCTCTTTATTAACCACTCTCAGGTTGCGCACATTGCTCTCCCAATCAGGAATCTCTATATTCAGCACATGATTTACAGTATCAATCTGATAAATAAGTCCATCAAACATTGTTGCGCTCAATATAAGGTTAAATGTGGCGTTTATCTCATTATTTGCAATTATATGCATATCAGGATATAAAATGCCTCCAATATTCAAATTCACCTTATACAAATTGCCACAAGTGGAACCGCCAAATCCAGACAATGGAACATCCTTTTTTACAAGAACTGCTCCCAGTTCGGATGTAAGTATATCTTCATCATCTGTCCAAACCGGAATATATGCTCCCGTATCAAGCAAAGCGGTCAGTCCATTATTTAAAATCACTACCGGCCTTTGCCTCGTATTATCTAATCTCAATGTATACTGTTTCATAATACACCCACCATGCCAAGCTGCAGATATCCTTCCGGATTTGTATGGCGGGCAATAATTTCTCCTTTTAATACCAATCTGGTTAATTCTGCTTTTGTTTTATCCGTATATCTGACAACAGCCGACTCTACAGATATTCCATCATTATTCTGATACTGAACTTCTACCAGTCCAACCCACTGATTTGGATATTTTTCCTGTATTTGTCCCCAAGTCATTCTTTCATTCACAACTCACACATCCTCTCTATAAATGCGGTTTTGATGGGATTTTACATTCTTCCTCAATACGCATTCATCTTCGCCAGCTTTGCCGCCTGGTCCGCCGCAATACAGGCGTCAATAATCTCCTGAATATCACCGTTCATCACCTTATCAAGCTTATACAAAGTAAGCCCTATCCGATGGTCGGTCACCCGGCCCTGCGGGAAATTGTAGGTGCGGATTTTTTCGGAACGGTCGCCGGTTCCAATCTGGCTTCTGCGCAGTTCCGCCTCTGCATCGTGGGCTTTCTGCTGTTCAATATCGTAAAGCTTTGCGCGAAGCAGGGCAAAGGCTTTCGCCTTATTCTGGAGCTGGGACTTTTCCGTCTGGCTGTATACCACGATTCCCGTGGGATAATGGGTAAGCCGAACCGCCGAGTCCGTGGTATTCACGCATTGACCCCCGTTCCCCGACGCCCTCATGACATCGATTCGGATATCTTTTTCATCAATCACCACGTCCACTTCCTCCACCTCCGGCATCACAGCCACCGTGATAGTGGAAGTGTGAATCCGTCCGCCCGACTCTGTCTCCGGCACGCGCTGTACCCGGTGCACGCCGCTCTCGTATTTTAATCTGGAGTAAGCCCCCTGCCCGCTAATCATAAAGTTTACTTCCTTCATGCCGCCGATTCCGATTTCGTCCACATTCATGGTCTCCACCTTCCAGCGCTGGCTCTCTGCATAGTGCACGTAAAGACGGTATACCTCCGCCGCAAAAAGCGCCGCCTCGTCGCCGCCGGCGCCCGCTCTGATTTCCACAATTACATTCTTTTCGTCATTGGGGTCCTTGGGGAGAAGAAGTATCTTAAGCTCATCCTCCAGCTCCTCAATCCTCTTTTTGGCGGCATTCAGCTCGTCCTTGAGCATTTCGCGCATATCTCCGTCGGATTCCTCCTCCAGCATTGCAAGGGAATCCTCCACGTCCTGCCCGCACTTTTTATATTCCTTATAAGCATTGACTATAGGAGTCAAATCGCTCTGTTCCTTCATCAGCTTGCGGAACCTATCCTGATTATTCGCCACAGACGGTTCTCCAAGCTCGCCCATAATCTCCTCGAATCGAATCAATAAATCTTCTAATTTATCAAACATGTTTACCTCCAAACTCCATATACCACTCTGTCAAGTCCCGCCAGGTCCCGGCAGACCGTAACGTCCCGATAACCGGCCCCTTTCATATATTCGGTGACAGCCTGAGCCTGCCCGCATCCGATTTCCAGAAAAAGCATACCGCCGGGATAAAGAAACTCTCCGGCTTTCCCTGTAATTTCCCTGTAAAAGACAAGACCGTCCTCTCCGCCGTCCAGCGCCATAAGAGGGTCGTGTTCCCTGACCTCCTCCATCAGCCCCGGAATTTCCCCGCTTGCAATATAAGGAGGGTTTGACACAATAATCTCATACTTTCCGTCTATATTTTCAAATAAATTGCTCTGTATAAATTCCGCCTCAAGTCCAAGCGCCGCGGCATTTTTATCCGCCACCTTGAGCGCCTCCCCGGATATGTCGCAGCCAACGCCGACACAGTCGTTGGAATACCGGAGCAGGCTAAGGAGAATACAGCCAGAGCCGGTGCACACGTCCAGAATACGCATCCCGTCATGGAGAAAACGCAAAACCTCCTCCACCAGTGTTTCCGTATCCTGTCTGGGTATCAGTACCTGCGGCGTCACCTGAAACTTCAATCCCATAAACTCCTGATAACCTAAAATATGCTGCAAAGGAATATGCCGCCGCCTTTTCTCTATACTGCTTAAATACGCGTCGTGCTGCTCCTTTGTCACCGGGTTTTCCCCGTGGGATAAAAGGTAATTCCTGTCGGTGCCGCAGATTTCTTCCAGCAAAAGGCGGGCGTCCAAATCCGCCTCTCCGACAGAAGCAGCCTCGAGCTGCTCCACTCCCCGGCGATACAGCTCCTGATAACTCGTCATGACGGCTCGCCCCTCTCCTCAGAGGCGTCTTCGCTTTCTTCGCCAGATTTAACGGAATCCTGAATGCCGCGATTTTCCCCTTCGGGCGTTTGCCCTCCGTCCGCCGCGCTCTCTGCCTTCTTCTGGTCTGATGCTCCCTGCCCCTCCTCGTAACCGAAATTCTCCTTCAGATAAGCGCGCCAGTCAAACACGGCCTCCACCGAGCGCATGGCAACCTCCACCATGCCCTCGTCCGGTTCCTTTGTGGTAAGGCGCTGCAGCATCATGCCCGGCGCGGAAATAATCTGGATAAAAATATTGTTGCTCCGCCCCGCCAGACGGATAATTTCATAGGAGATACCTGCTATTACAGGGATAAGGGCTATTCTCAGCGCCACCTTAAGCGCCGGATTCGGCACCCGGATAAAGAAAAACAGGATAATGCTCACGAACATCACAAAAAACAGAAAGCTGGTCCCGCACCTCTTGTGGATTCGGGAACTGCGCATTACGTTTTTTACCGTAAGAGCGTGACCCTTTTCAATACAGTTAATACATTTATGCTCTGCGCCGTGGTACTGGTAAAGCCTGTGGATATCCTTCATCATACTGATTCCAACCACATAGGCAAGGAAAATCACAATTCTTATTGCGCCCTCGATAATCGCCAGAAGGGAAGCGTTTCTCACATATCCTGAAAGCAGAGAGGAAAGGTAATAGGGAAGAAGGATAAAAATCCCTACCGCCAGCAGGATTGAAATAACCGTTGTGATTCCCATGAGAATGTTCTCCGCCCGGCCTCCTGATATTTTGTTAAGAGCCTTATCCAGCTTCGTCTCCCCGGCCTCCTCGTCCTCATAAAAGGAAGCGGAATAGTTGAGCGTCTTTACTCCCAGCCTGAGAGAATCCGCAAAATTAAACACGCCCCGTATAAAGGGGATTTTCGTAAGGCTGCTGTCGTGCAAAAGCCCTCGGAAAACCTCCACTTCCACCTCAATTTCCCCGTCAGGCTTTCTGACTGCCACAGCGTAATCGTCCTTATTTTTCATCATGACGCCCTCTAAAACCGCCTGGCCGCCGATTCCCGATGAGCCGCAAATCTTTTTTCTTTTCATAATATTACTCCATCGTATTTTCTGTTAGTCAACACTCCCGCAGCTTCCCTTCCCTGGCCGCCGCAGAGGTCTGTACATACAAAATAAGGTTGAGATGCAACCACCTCAACCTTTCCTTGCAAAACCTATTTGCTTTCCACACCGTATTTCTTATTGAACTTATCAATACGTCCAGCCGCTCTGGCCGTCTTCTGCTGGCCTGTGTAGAATGGATGGCATTTAGAACAAACTTCAACGTGAATATCCTTTTTGGTTGAACCTGTTACAAACGTATTGCCACAGTTACATGTTACGGTTGCCTGATAGTACTCAGGATGAATTCCTTCTTTCATGCTCTCTCACCTCTCTATGGAAACTTTTGCAGTCCTTATATTTTCATATGAACACCGCTGACGCATCACGCATACAGCTTTTTTATTGTAGCATAGCTTATTCCATGATGCAAGTATTTTTTAGAACCATTTTATCTTTTTCACCATATTTACAAACTCATGATTGTTTCTGGTCTTGGAAAACATATCCAGAATCTTGTCCGCAGCCTCGTCGCTCTTAAGACCGTTTAACGCCTTGCGCATGACGTTGATTGCCTCTAACTCCTCAGGTGAAAGCAGCAAATCTTCTCTCCTGGTACCGGACTTCGGGATATCAATTGCCGGGAATACTCTCTTTTCCGAAAGCTTTCGGTCAAGCACCAGCTCCATATTTCCGGTTCCCTTGAATTCCTCGTAAACCACATCGTCCATCTTGCTTCCCGTATCCACTAATGCGGTGGCAAGAATGGTCAGGGAGCCGCCCTCTCTCATGTTTCTGGCTGCGCCGAAGAACCGTTTGGGCATATGTAATGCCGCCGGGTCAAGACCGCCTGACAGGGTACGCCCGCTGGGGGGAACCGTCTGGTTATAGGCTCTGGTAAGCCTGGTGATGCTGTCTATCAGAATCATTACGTCCTTTTTATGCTCCACCAGACGCTTGCCTCTCTCGATAACCATCTCGGAAACCCGCTTATGGTGCTCGGGCAGCTCGTCAAAGGTGGAATAAATCACTTCCACGTTGGGCCCTTCTATGGCCTCCTTGATATCCGTAACCTCCTCGGGACGTTCGTCAATCAGAAGGATAATCAGGTGCACTTCCGGGGCGTTGCGCTTTACGGACTTTGCCACGTCCTTTAAAAGCGTGGTTTTACCGGCCTTGGGCGGGGATACAATCATACCTCTCTGTCCCTTGCCCACGGGGCTGATTAGGTCCATAATTCTCATGGAAACGCTGGCTCCGGGCATTTCAAGGTGCAGCCTCTCGTTGGGGAAAATCGGCGTCATATCTTCAAAGCTGCATCTTCTCGCCGCCACATCCGGCGGATAGCCGTTGATGGATTTCACATATAAAAGCGCGGCGAACTTTTCACCCTGCGTCCTGACCCGGGTGTTTCCCTCCAGGATATCGCCGGTTTTCAGTCCGAATCTGCGTATCTGGCTGGGAGCCACGTAAACGTCATGGTCGCCGGGCAGATAATTTTCGCAACGGATAAATCCAAAGCCGTCCGACATAACCTCCAAAATCCCGCTGGCCGCCACGCCGCTGTCGAGCTCCGCCGGGAACTTGTCCTCCTCGGACCTTGGCTCCTCCACCCGTCCTTCAGCGCGCTCCGTCCGGTACTCCGATTTTTCTGTCCGGGCAAAAGCTCTGCCCTCAGGCTTCTCACCGCGGCCTCCGGCTCTGTCGGCGCGTTCCGCCGTCCTGCCCTCGGCCTGCTCGGGCGCTCCTCCCTCGCCTCTCTCTCCGCGGCTGCCGGTTTTCTCCCCGCGCTCGGCCGTGCGGTTATCCGCTCTCTCCGCTTGCCGCGGCTGGCTTCCGCCCTCTTTTCCGGCTGTTTTCTGCGCCACCGGCTTTGGCTGAATGTTTTTGCCCTCCGCCTTATCCTTCTCGTCCTCCGCCAGCATCAGCTCAATCAGCTCCGCCTTTTTCATCGATGATGTGCCTTTCAGTCCTCTGGCTTTCGCAATTGCCTTCAAGTCCGCAAGCGCCAGTGACTCATACTTTTCTCTCATAAAATCCTCCATTCATTTATAGTCATAATGCAAGTTTTAAAAAATTCATATCAAAAGTTTTCTTTAGGGAATTTATTGCGACTTGTTATCTGAAATGTCAATAAACCTATATCTGGCATTATACATCATTCTGAGGGAAATGGAAAGCCCTTATTTAAAAAAGGAGCGGAAATCAGTTTTCGGGTTAAAAGGGTGTAAAGCATTTTACGCCTTACACCCTGCGGCATTCCTTTATTCTTTCCCGTCCCAGCAGTAGGTGCAGAGCTTACACCTGTCAATTCCCACTGACTCAATCATATCGTCCAGCCTGTGATATCTCAGGGAGGTAAAATTCAGCCTCTCTCTGATATGCTCCACCATCTCCTGATATTCCCCGGTTTCCGGATTGGAGTAATCGGTCAAATCCACTTCCTCACCGTCGCCCTCCATGTCCTTAATCACCCGTCTGGTAATCAAGTCCATCTCGGAGGTGGAACGTGAAAAATTCAGGTACTTGCACCCGTACAAAATAGGCGGACAGGCAGGTCTTATATGTACCTCCTTTGCCCCGCTCTGATAAAGAAACTCCGTGGTTTCCCCAAGCTGGGTGCCTCTCACAATGGAATCGTCTATCAGAAGCAGGCTCTTTCCCTGAATCAAATCATGCACCGGTATCAGCTTCATCTTGGCAATCAGATTTCTCTGGCTCTGGTTGGTAGGCATAAAGGACCTGGGCCAGGTGGGCGTATATTTCACAAAGGGTCTTGAAAAGGGAATTCCCGATTCATTGGAGTAACCAACGGCGTGGGCAATCCCGGAATCGGGCACGCCGGCTACGTTATCCGGGCTCACATTGTCCCGCCTTGCAAGGAGCGCGCCGCAGTTGTAGCGCATCTTTTCCACACTGATACCCTCGTAGGAGGAGGAAGGATATCCGTAGTAAACCCAAAGGAAGGTACAGATTTTCATATCCGAGCCGGGCGCGGAAAGGGTCCGCACCTCCTCCGGCGTCACCACCACAATTTCGCCGGGCCCCAGCTCCCGCTCCATGGTATATCCCAGATTCAGGAAAGAAAAGCTCTCAAAAGCAACGCAGTAGCCTTCCTCCTTTTTCCCTACCACCACAGGGGTTCTCCCCACCTTGTCTCTCGCCGCGTAAATCCCCTTAGGCGTCAGCAGCAGAATGGACATGGAGCCGTCGATTACCTCCTGGGCATACCTGATGCCCTCGATGATATTATCCTTCTGATTGATAATGGCGGCCACCAGCTCCGTGGCGTTAATGTCTCCGCTGCTCATTTCCATGAAATGGGCGTGTCCCGTAGTAAAAATATCATCTGTTATTTCTTCTGCATTGTTAATTTTCCCTACCGTGCTGATGGCATAGGTTCCATGGTGCGAACGCACTAAAAGAGGCTGCGGCTCGTAATCGGAAATACATCCGATTCCCAGATTTCCCTCCATCTCATTGAAATCCTTGTCAAACTTCGTCCGAAAAGGCGCGTTTTCAATGTTGTGGATTGCCCGGTCAAAGCCCTTTTCCATGCTGTATACGGCCATTCCCGCCCGTCTTGTCCCCAAATGGGAATGATAGTCCGTCCCGAAAAACAAATCAAAAACACAGTCCTTTTTCAGCGCTGCTCCAAAAAATCCTCCCATATCGCCCTCCTATTCCTTTTGAGCAGACACCCTACGGCACACCTTTGTCTGGAACAATTTCCGGCTGCATTCCGCATTCGTAACTCGTTCCGTGCGCTGGCGGGCATCTGCTGTTTTTTATACGTTTATCTCTGCCTTCACGCCCAGCAAATCCTTGTTTTCCGTAAGAACGGGCCTTATCACCTTCGCGAGGAAGCTCTCAACCTGTTCCCTGGAACGTCCGATGTATCTTGAGGGCTCCATGGCCCGCTGTAAATCCTCCAAAGACATGTTGAATGCGCTATCCGCCGCAATCAGCTCCAGAAGATTGTTTTCCTTTCCTTCTTCCTTCACATTTTTTCCGGCCTCCATGGAAAGCTCCCTGATTCTCTCGTGAAGCTCCTGCCTGTTGCCGCCCAGCTTTACTGCGTCCATCATGATATTTTCGGTGGCCATGAATGGCAGCTCGCTCATCATGTGCTTTTCAATCACCTTCGGATAAACCACAAGGCCATCCACCACATTAAGGCAGAGGTCCAAAATGCCGTCAATAGCAAGGAAGCCTTCGGGTATGGAAAGCCGTTTGTTGGCGGAATCGTCCAGCGTTCTCTCAAACCACTGGGTTGCAGAAGTGATGGCCGGGTTTAAGGCGTCAATCATCACATATCTGGAAAGAGAGGCTATTCTCTCGCTTCTCATGGGATTTCTCTTATAGGCCATGGCCGAGGAACCAATCTGGTTCTTTTCAAAGGGCTCCTCCACCTCCTTTAAATGCTGCAAAAGCCGGATATCGTTGGACATTTTATGGGCGCTTGCCGCAATGCCCGCAAGCACGTTGGCCACCCGGGTATCCACTTTTCGGGAATAGGTCTGCCCGGATACCGGATAGCAGGAGGCAAAGCCCATCTTTTCGGCTATCATGGGGTCAATCCTGTCAATGGTTTCCTGGTCTCCGTTAAAAAGCTCCAGGAAAGAAGCCTGCGTCCCCGTGGTTCCCTTTGAGCCAAGGAGTTTTAAGCCTGACAGCACATAGTTCAAATCCTCCAAATCCAGAAGAAATTCCTGCATCCAGAGCGTGGCCCGCTTTCCCACCGTGGTGGGCTGTGCCGGCTGAAAATGAGTGAAAGCCAGCGTGGGCTGCGCCTTATATCTGTCCGCAAAGGCCGCCAGCTCGGAAAGCACGTTCACCAGCTTCTTTTTTACCAGCAAAAGCGCTTCCCTCATCACGATAATATCGGTGTTATCGCCTACATAACAGCTGGTCGCCCCAAGATGGATGATTCCCGCCGCCTTCGGGCATTGCTGCCCGTAGGCGTACACGTGGCTCATCACATCGTGGCGCACTTCCTTTTCCCTTGCCCTTGCCACCTCGTAATTAATATCCTCCGCGTGGGCTTTCAGCTCGTCAATCTGCTCTTTTGTGATGACCGGCTTTCCGTCCTGGGATAAGCCCAGCTCCATTTCCGTCTCGGCAAGCGCAATCCAGAGCCGCCGCCACGTGCGGAACTTCATATCCTGTGAAAAAATATACTGTATTTCCCTGCTGGCATAACGCTCGGACAGGGGACTTGTATATCTGTCTGTATCCATTGTCCCTCCTATTCCAGTCCCGCAAACGTGCTTCCGGCACACATGGTCTGGAACAACTTCCAGCCGCTTTCTGCGTCTGCAAATTGTTCCGTGCGCCGTGCGCCCGTTTGCTGTTTTTTATTCCAATCCCAGTCTCTTAAACACCTCGTTATAGGCTTCCTCCACATTTCCCAAATCCCTGCGGAAGCGGTCCTTGTCCAGCTTTTCGTTGGTATTGACATCCCACAGCCGGCAGGTGTCGGGGGATATCTCATCGGCTAAAAGAATCTGTCCGTGGTAACGTCCGAACTCAATCTTAAAGTCAATCAGCTTAATATCCGCCTGTAAGAAATATGCCTTCAAAACATCGTTTACCTTAAAAGCGAACTTCTTGATGGTGTCAATCTCCTCCCATGTGGCAAGTCCCAGCGCAACCGCAAAATAGCTGTTGATAAGCGGGTCGCCCAGCTCGTCGTTTTTGTAGCTGAATTCAATGGTAGGCTCCTTGAAAGGGGTTCCCTCGGGTACGCCGAGACGTTTGGAAAAGCTCCCTGCCGCCACGTTTCTGATAATGACCTCAAGGGGTACGATTTCCACCTTCTTTACGGCTGTTTCCCGCTCGCTCAGCTCCTCAATCAGATGAGTGGCAACGCCTTCCTTTTCCAGAAGCTTAAACACGTGGTTCGTCATGCGGTTGTTGATTGCGCCCTTTCCCACGATAGTTCCCTTCTTCTCGCCGTTAAAAGCAGTAGCGTCGTCCTTATAGTCCACGATAACAACATCCGGGTCATCTGTTGCAAATACCTTTTTTGCCTTTCCTTCATAAAGCTGTTCCATTTTTTTCATGACATCCTCCATTCTGCCGTTATACGGCATTGAAAATTAAATTTATATTTAATATTTATAAAACAATCTTTTTCACGCCTGCCGGCAAGCAGGCACATCCTGACTCCTGCTTTCAAAAATGTTTTCAGGAAAATCAGGAGAAATCCTCCTCGTACTCGTCCACAATATCCATTATCTCTTTTGCATACTTAGGATAACTCTCCACCAAATCCTTTACCTCGGCCTGGGCGTTCCCCGCAATCACTTCCTTATTATAATCCATCCGCCTGCGCAAAGACTGCCGCCTGATAATCAGATTGTGGCGGATTTCCACCATTTCCTTTTTATCGAGAAGGGCTGCCGTCTGGTGCAGCCAAATCATTGGGTCCTTAATCTGATACCTGCGCAGTATCCGAAGCAAATCCTGCTGATGGCGGTCCATCTGCTTTACCGCCTGCTGGTAATTGAGCCGCTCCTCCTTTTCCTCCTGAAACTGCTTCCAGCTTTTTCCCAGCTCTCCGGCGCTTTTCACGTTATATTTCAAGTAAAGATAATCCAGCAGATTGGTATTGTTTACATAACGGATTTTTACCGTATTCTGCAGCCTGATAATGCGGCTGATGCCGCTCTCCACTCTGGAAAGCTCCTTCACCGCGTCGTTATGCTTGATAAAGATAATCGTTATCGCCGCCGCCCCTGCTCCCGCCGCAAGGAGATAGCCAAACTTTGTGTTCATCTGAAAACCGTACTGTAATACAAACAAAACGCAGATACACGCCAGCATCGCAACGGTACAGATTACCGTCATTGATTTGGTATCTGCAATAAAGTGGCGCAGTTCGCTTTTTCTGAAAAGATAAGCCTGTTTTTCGCCGTCCAGCTTCCGCAAATCCCGCTTAATCAACTCCTGATGCTCCTCCGCCTCGCTGAGCTTTTTATGCCCCTCGGAAATCTCATCCTCAAGCCGCTCCATCCGGCGGTATGTCTCATCGCTCATCCGCCCTTTCCGCTCCTCAAAGCCGGACTGCTGCTTTTCAAGCGCGTCGATTTTTTTGGCGCACTCGGATAAAATAGCCTTTTCCTCCTTCGGCAGCGCCTCGATTTCCTCCATATCCTTCAGATAGGAGGTCACCATATTATACTCAAACTGAAGATTCTCAAGCTCCTTTGACGCCTCGGCAATCTGTTCCAGGCACCCCCTCACATACTCCTGCCGCTGCTCTTTGTCATTAATCTTCAAATCTTCCCTGTCGTAGACCACCTCGTTCCAGTCTTCAATCTCATAGACAGGTTCACTCACGTCTTTCTTCCAATTTAACAGCTTTTTTATTAAACCCATATTGCTCCCGTCCTGCCCGGAACCGGCTACCTTGCCACAAGCTCCCGATATTCATCCTTTTTTTCGGAAATGATTTTGTCAATCTCATCATAATAGGAGGCCACATTTCCCTCGTCCTTATAAATTTCAAGGGCGCTCAGCATCCTGTTTTCCCGGGTGGTTTCAAATGTGCCCTTCGCCCTCTCGAGAAGCTTTTCCACCTCCATGGAAAGCCCGTGATATTCCCCGTGCTCCGCAATAAAGGAAATATACTGATTTTCGGACAGGCATAGCCTTTTGGCCATCAGAAATGAAATCCCGGATTCCGACTGTCCTGACCTCTCATAAGCCCTCTTAAAATATTTTGCCGCCATCTCAAACTGGAAAAGCCCGGCATAGGCCGTTCCCATGTTGTGGTAAAGGGACGGCGAGAGCGCGCTTTCCGTATCCGGCAGCTGCCTGAGCAGACTGTCGTACTCCTCTATGGCCAGCTTCAGCCTGCCGTTTTTCAAAAGAAAATCCGCCTGCTTTTTCCTTTTTTCATAATCGGTAAGACCTGCGTTATTTTGCAGAACCTCTTCGATTTTTTCTTTTTCCTTCGGGGTGCAGTAGTTCACATAATCCAGAATCATACCCACGAAAATTCCCGGCTGACTTCCCCTCTGAAACAGCTTTAAAAGCTGATGCCCAAGCTCGGAGAGGCCGCATTCCTCGTCCAGCCACTCGGCCAGCTTTTTGTCCATGATATCCCTGTCAATGGAAAAAGGATTGCTCATGAAAAGATAGCAAAGCTCCTCCACGCAATACACATTTGCGCAAAAGCTCTCCACATAATACGGATTTTTGGCATATTTTCCCGTGCACAATAAAATCCTGCCCATAATAACCTGTTACTCCTTTTATTCGCCTCACACCGTAATCGTCCGCGTCCACGCCTTTCCGCTGGACTTAAACAGCTCCCCGAAGCCCAAATCCGTAACCGTGACAACCGCCTGATTTACGGACGCCATCTCCACCTGCACGTTTAACCTCGTGGTCCTGCCGGGCCGCTCGGGAAGTCCGTCAAGGGACACTGACCTGTTCGTCACGTTGCCTCCGGTAAGGGGCGTAATCACGAATTCCACCGTATTGCCTTCCTCCAGAATAATTTCAAACTCCGAGGACGCCTCGTACCAGTTGGTCCCGGCGTCCAGTACGGCAAAGTAGGAATCCTCCCCCTGGCGCAGCGCCCGAAGCCCGATATTGGATTTGAGCTTTTCATCCCCAAGATAAACGTATTCCTGCCACTCCCTGCCCGGACTTATCCGCTCTCTCATCCCGTAGCAGGCGCCCTTGCTGTATAAATTGTTTCCCTGAAAAACCCGCCGGTTTCTGCACAGGAATTTTAAAGATTCCTTCATCCAGTTTTCCTTGAAACCGTCCCCTAAAAGAAAGACCGTGGACACCATTCTGCCCGCTAAGGCCTCCCCCGCAAGGTGGAGAAAAAGCGCGTCCAGCTCTTCCATCTGGAGCTGCCTTCCCGCCTCCTCCTCTTTCCAGACCCGCCGCTCAATTCCGGGGAAATCCCGCCGTTCAATGAACACCACCTGGGGCCTGGTTCTGCGGTTGCATTCAAGGCAGAGCATTTTCAGGAAATGATGATACTCGAATATCACCACGTCGTTTTTCCATATCTCCTTTTCCTGATGAAGCGTATAGGCATAAAAGCTCTCGGAATAATTCTGGAAAGCAATGTGTCCGGCCTTTAACTGTAAACCGGCCGCCACCTTCCCGAGAACGTCCACAATCCGCGGCGTAAGCTCCTCCACCGTAAACATGAAGGCTTCAATCTGGTTTAGGGGAACCCGCATTCCAAGAAGCGACAGACTTCTTTTGACGAAAAGCGTAAGGAGCGCCACCGGGTCGAAAACCTCGCCCTCCACAAGCACGTCCTCGCCCCGCTCCGCTAAGGTGAGCAAATCCTCCACTAAAATGCCCTCCTCCTGGGCCGCGAACTTGACCGCTTCCTTTCCGTAATACCACTGGCTCACGCCGCTTCTTTTACAGAGCACCGCCGGAATATTGTACTGTTCCGTACCTGCCACCGCGGAAACCGTTTCCGGCTCCGATTCCTCCAGCCCGCAATAGCTGATTTGCGCCTGCTCCCGCCCTAAGTCATAACCTACTATCACCTTTTTGCCGTTCTTTTTTCCGATGAAATCCTTTTGATTTTGAAGTATCACGCCTGTATCCTCTATGTCAAATTTTTGTCACAGCCACAAAGTCTCCACATGATTCTCAAATTGCATGGGCCGCAAAGTCTCCACACGATTCTCAAATTGCACGGGCCGCAAAGTCTCCACACGATTCTCAAATTGCATGGAACAGTTCCCTGACAATAAAATCCTTCTCAAAGTACTCCCGCAGAAGGCTTTCCATGGTGTCGTGGTCATGCAGATTTCTCCCTATGGAAATGTCGTTAAGCAGCGTATACCTGTCCTCCCGCTCCTCGCTTCCGGCGTCGTTGTGGCTCAGCGTCCCGCTTTCCGTCAGGTGCTCCTTGCCGTCCTCCACTTCCGTAATATAGTACTGCAAATGCTCCCCGAAGAAAAGAATGAACTGTTTGACGCAAATACCGCCGAACATATCCCTCATTTCCTCTTTTACATATTCTTCCCCGTTACCGCCCTCTTTTTCCAGAAGATAATGAATATATGCCTTATTCCCCTCCCCGACGCGGTATTCAATCATGGTCTTATCCAGGAACTGCCTCATAAAGGCGATATTGTCCGCATATTCCCTGAAAAAAGGAAAGTATATGTTTTCCGCAAGCATCTCCCGCAGAAAAACAATCAGATAGAGGGATACCCTCTCGTCCACCTTCTTTTTATTTTCCGCATAATATTTCACGCAGGCAAGCTTACACACAAAAGGAATCTCCTCCTGCCGCTCCGCCGCCCGAAGCAAATCATCTAAAATAAAATCGTCGAGCTGCCTGCCTCTTGCGAAATAATCGTAAGCGCACCAGGCTAAAACCGCCAGCTCCACCCTGCTTCTCGCGCCGCCGGACACGTAGCGTTTGAAAATCTCCACCCTTTCGCCCAAAAAGGCGCCTGTATACATCATCTGGATTAAAATCCGCTCCGAAAGCGTATAGGTATCCACGCCGAAGGATTCCGCCGCTTTCCACACGTCCCTCATTTCCTTACTGGTCCCCACAAAGAAACGGCACAGATATTCCAGCAGGTTTTCATCATATTTTCCGGCCTTAAACGCACGGAAAATCAGGATGGTCATGACCGGGTCCTCCTCCATCCCTTCTATGGTAATCAGCCTGCTGCACAGCCTCATAAGCGTCTTTGCATCCACGCCCTCGGCCCCCCGCAGCTTAATCCATTCAAAAGCCTTTTCATGCATGCCCCGGAGCACGATAAAACGTGTCACTTTTGCAAAACACCTGTTATCTATCTGTTCAGGCGAAAGCTTCTCCAGAAAATCGTCCAAATCCTGAATCCTGTCGGTATCGTAATAAAAATCAATCAGCTTCATCCTGATTTCCCGGCAGACCTCGTCCAGAATCTCGTCGGAATCGGCAAGCCGCTTCATGTAAACCACATTATCCGCCGTCACCGAAGACAGATTATTTCCCCGCTCGCACAGCCACAGGTCAAAATGGACGCTCCCGCCAACATAAGGTGCAATCATCGCCGCAAGCTGGTCGGGCACAAGAAGCCGTTCTAAGGTATACTCCTCCTCCCGGCAGTAACGGTTCCCCGCCCCGTCCTCCAAAAGCAGCCGGCAGTCTCCGCCGTAAACCGGAAGATACGCCTCCCTGCCCGTAACCGGATAAACCGCCTCATACTTTTCCTTTTCGTAAATCAGAATTGCCCTTCGGATATCGCTTCGCTTTACCGTAAGGCATTGTATAAACAAAACGGTGGAGAGCCCTCTGGCCGTTTCCTCCGTAAGCATATTAAGATTAATCAGATTCTTATATAAATATGCCAGATATTTATTGCTTCTTCCCTTTAATATCTGAAACACCACAAAACGCTCAATCTGCTCCCTGTAATTCTCATACAAATCAGGGAACTGACCCCTGTTCCGGTACATGTAAGCATAAAGCCATGCGTTGTGCAGACTGTCAAGGCTGCTGTCAAAGGCAAAATACATCAGCACAATTTTGGGAATTTCCTTCTCCTCCTCAAGATTTAAGGACATTATATAGTGCTCGTAGAGCCTTGTGATGCGAAGCTCCTTCTCAATCCCCTTTTCATACCAGGGAAAGCTCTCCCTGTCCGTGATGTTCCCCTTGATTAAAAGGGTACAAATCGCCTGCAGCACCTCGTTTCCGGGCGAGAGCCGGTAACAGACCTTTAAAATTTCAAAAAGCCTGGCGGAGTAATTCTTCATCTTCTGCGCCAGATAGACAATCTGTATGATAACATCGGAGCTTAGAATTTCTTTTTTTGCCGCATAATACAGAACCTGCAGTTCGAAGCCCTCCAGCCGCATAAGCAGCGCCGGATTGGCGGCAATGAGATTCCACGCCTCGATATAGAGCACCGGGCTCTTACACCCCTGCCGGAACTGCTCCTCAAGCATCAGCCATTTCCGGGAAGGGCTCTTAATATATTCCTCCGAGAGATATAAAAGCAGCCATGCAATCCGCCAGTTATCGGAATTCTGCACATAAATCCTCTCCACCTGCCCGGCAGCCTCGTCGGTGTAAATATCTGATTTTCCCAAAAGAGTGTTTAAATACAGGTAATAGCAGTAAACAGCGGGCTCAAAATTTTCCTCCACCTCTGCGCTCACCTGATTTAAATGCCATTCCGCCTCGTTTAATCGTTCCTCGGTTATCAGTATCTGTACCCGGAACAGCTTCAATGAAACATCATAATTATCCGTCTGAATCAGCTCGTCCAGAAGCTCCTCCGTCTTTTTAAGCCAGGACGCCGCGCTGATTTTCCTGATGCGGAAAGCCTCATAATACTGCATCAGCTCCACAATCTTATGCTTTTTCTGACGCCGGATTCCCGGCACCTTAACCAGCACCGTCTTGCCCACCACCGTAATCTTTGCCGTGAGAGAGGCATAAGAGTTTGACAGACGGATACTTCCGTAATTCCTTCCTCCGTGCAGCTTATCCGCCGCTATATAAAAGGACAGCCTGCAGGTGTTTCCAAGGAAATCCTCATCCCTTACGGTATCCTTTTGCAGGACAATGAAATCCCCGTCCTTTTCCACGGAAAGCTCCGAAAAGCCCCAGCCATTGCGGTTTATCACAAGCCGGTTCTCCTCCATATCCCGGGGGTCTTCTATGCGTATATCGTCCTCCTCCAGAAGGAACTCAACCTTTTGCTTTTTCCTGATTTCCAGAAGAAATTCTTCCACATTCTGCTGCCGCACGGCTCCCTTTGACAATCCCCTGTAAACCCCGTAATACTGTCTGTCCGCACCGGCAAAAACTCTCTCAAATTCTTTCGAATAAAACAGCTTCACCGCCTCGTCCCAGTTGGTTCTGGCAAGATTGGCAAAATGAAACAGATTCCTTATCGCCCCCAGCTCAGAGTCCAGCGTACCGGCAATAATATTGATATCATAAGGAATATAATACTCCCCATGGTTGGAAATAATCCTGAATTCCCCTTTGAGAGTATCCCCCTCCGCCATACCCGACGTGTCGAAGCGGTAATTGATTTCCTCCTCCGCCCCGGAAAAGCGTTCCGTAAGGCATTGCATCTTAAGCCGTGTGGAAAAAACTGTCCCTTCGGTCACTTCATTTTCAGGCCCCGTGATGGTAAAGCTTCCCTCGTAATCCTCGCCCTCACGGAGATTCAGCTCAATGACAGGACTTGAAAAATCCAGAGAATGAATATTTTTATTGAATTTTCCTTCCAGGGTTCTCTCTATTGCATCCTGCACACTTCTGTTCCTCCGGTTGTCTTTTCTTCTGGTAGTATTTTTTGTCGTAAGGAGGGACCCGCTGCAAGCGGGAGGATTCCTTGCGACCTGCGCGCGCATCAGCGCGCCTCTTATTATATCACAAAAAAGTGTTCAGTACAACATAGCGCAAACGCTGTATTTATGGGAAAAGTTCAGTCTTTACACGCTAACTAAATCTGTTAAAATCCCCTCAATTAGTAACAAATTAGAAACAGATTTCGCAGTATTCAGGGTTCCCCAAATAGATCCATCCGTTGCGCTTTTCCCGGTATGATTTCAGCAGGCCCCAGCTGCCGGAAATCTCCACAATAGTGAAGGTTCCGATGCCCGTGAACTTGCCTGACAAGTTGCTGTTATCTGTGGAACCGGGGCTTGTTCTGATATTCAGATCCGGGATGACTACTCTGACCAGAAAAGGAACAGAAGGGAAGGGGGAAGCGCTGGAACCGGTGAACCGGTCAAAAAATGTCTGACCGGATGCAGCCCGCTTTTCCTCTACAGCTACACTCTGATCCCCTGGCTGTTCATACTTATGCAGAACAATGTCTGACGCTTTTCTGACGGATGCGGCGCTGTTCAGTACGGTCATAACAGCTTTGTACCCTTGTAACTCCTGCCACATGAAAGCCAGCTGCATATTCAGATCACCGATGGAAGTACCCGCCGCCTTTGCATAGTCCAGCAGGGCCTTTTTCCGGCTCCAATATGTCCATTGTACCAAACCATAACCGGCCTTGTCTGTGACAAAATCAGGGTAAGCCCCAGCATCCACAATGGCGGTATAATCGGCATCCGAAATATTCAGCTTTTTGTTATAGCTGTTTTGCAGATTGCAGGGATCCAGCCCGCTTTCCTCTTTCAGATTCCCCATGATACCGGCCACGGCGTAATCATTCAGCCCTTTACTTTTCAGGAAGTTCCAGATCACGGTGGCATTGTCTACAGCTGCCGGTTCTGCCGGTACAGCTGCGGAACCCATAGCGGCCTTGACTGCTTTTCTGAATCCGTCCATAGTATATCCCATGTTCAGCTGATTCCATAAATGAACCGGATCGCCGTGATTACTGGCAATACCCCGCTTGTGTCCTTCTTCATGGGAAAGAATAACTCCATCGGCCAACGGATCAAGCCTGAACCGTTCACACAGTTCAGCAAACAACTGAACAGCACTTTCATATGTGCGCTTGACTGCGGCCCGTGCTTCCTCTACATTGGAACAGGTAAAACGTGCGCCGCCCGTGTATCTGATACAGGCCGGTTCACACATTTCAACACCGATATGCGTATTATTACCGGATCCGTTTGGCCCGGATCCACAATGCCATCCCCGGTATTCCCACGGTAAAGTTTGGTACACGTCCCCAGTATTTGCATCAATGAACGCATGGACACACACAGACTTGTCAGCATTGTTCCAGCTGTTTACAAATACTTGTGCGGAAGGCTGCGGGCAGCCCACGCTATGAAGCATTAAGCCGCCCTTTGTGTTCTGCTTTGCCGCCTGATAGCAGCGGTTCCTTGTCAGAAGATATTCTATGATCTTCACTGGTGATCACCTTCGCTTTCTGCTTTGCTTTTCAGCACTTCGATGGCCTTTGTGATAACTGCGGGAATGGGGATCCCCATAAGACCGGCATTTTCGATAATAGAAATAGTTTCATTTGCGATAAATGCGATCACCACGGCATCCCTGATAAAATTGGAACCCATGACCAGATCCAGCCGACACGCCACCAGCACGACAAGCAGCGTCACGCCTTTTCTGCAAAGACCTTTCCAGCCTGCTGTGCTTTCCAGTGCGCCGTTCGGCGTTTTCTCACTGGTATGAAAAACCCCGGCAACAACCAGACCTGTCACATAATCAATTCCCATGAAGATCAGCAGCGTTACCAGTGCGGCATCCCATCCCCCGAACAGGGAAGCGATCCAGCTTCCCACTACACCGATAAAAGTTAAAAGTTTCATTTTCATGTTTGATACCTGCCTTTCTTTTTGTTTATGTTTAAAGCCCCTATATGGGCTTCATATACGCTCATATAGGGGCTTTAATACCGTTACTTGATACTTTTATTAAGTTGTTTCTTTCCAGCCGTATACGCCCGGTTCCCACACGTTATTGTCAACTGTAGAAATCCACGTTTTCCCTCCGTGTGTGACTACATCACCGGTCTGATATGCGTCAACCGTTCCGACTGGCTGTGTCCAGATAGGTGTACCGGATTCATCAAAACCGACTGCCTTAAACAAGGATGTGGCTGTGTCCGGTTCCCATCCTGCCTGTGAAGTGTGGGGCTGAATAACTCTGTAAAGCTGTGTTTCATTGTCAGCATTTACACCATGTCTCACAATTTCATCCACATTGTAAGCCTTGCCCGTTTTCCATTCAGGATAAAGATCAGCTATTTCCATAGCAATCGAATCTTCCAGTTTCATTTGCTGTGACATAATCTGAAAAAATCTGTTTACCTGCTTTGCTGCCAGTTCTCTGTTCATTATTCACTCACCCCCAAAATACCATTGATCAGACTATTCAGTTGATCGTTCTGTTCTCCTAACAGCTGAATGTATTCGTCAGTTTCATATACAAGTTCGTGATACTGGTACACGTCCCCGGCGTTCTCCATTCCCTCCTGCGGCTCCACCTTCTGTATATCCTTGTGGACATACACCGCATCCGGCATAACAACCACCGGAACGGCAAAGGCGGCGCTTCCCTGTCTGATACCTAAATCTTTCATGCAGCTTTCACCAATCCTTTCTTTTCTAACTTCTTTCTATATTTGTTGATTTTCACAACCTTGTTCTTTTTCCCGTCAGCAATAACTTCTTCATAGTACCGCATTAGGGAAGGTGCAACCGGTACAATATACTTTTCTTTTAGCCTGTAGCCGTTGCACATATCCAGCCATCCACAATATGAATTTGCTGAACAAAATTCTGAATAGCTGATCAAAAGTCCGGCTTCCTGCTTTTGCAGAATCCGGCGCATTATATTTTTAAATTTTATGCAGGTTCGTTTCCGCAGTAACGTGTAGCCGTGGAAACAGCGGAACCCTATAAAATCAATACCACGGACATCTACAGGAAAGACTTGCCAGTTGTCTTTCAAAACAAGGTTCAGACGTGTTTCCAGATATTCACCCATCTTTCTTCTGACCTCATGTAGCTGTTCCTTGCTGTCCGATAATATGATAATGTCATCCATATACCGCACCACATACCTTTGATGCAGTTCTTCCTTCAAATAGTGGTCAAAATATGCCAGATAAAAATTCGCAAGGTACTGTGAAAGATAGGATCCAATCGGTACGCCAGTACCGGGAACACTGTCAACAATTTTATACAATAGTGAAAGCAGCCGCTGGTCTTTAATCTTGCGGGCCAGCAACTGCTTCAAAATATCGTGATCTATACTAGGATAGAATTTTCTGACATCAATTTTCAGACAGTATTGTGTACCGGGTACATCTTCCAGATACCCATGAAGAAGATCAAGGGCCTTGCTGATCCCTCTGTCCTTTATGGATGCACAGGTATGAGTGCAAAACGTTTCCATGAAGATCGGTTCAATCTGTAGCATGATCGCCCATTGAATGATCCTGTCTGGAAAGTATGGAAGTTTTTCAAGTTCTCGTTCCTTGCCTTTGTCATTGATGATCGACACCGTGTATTCTGACACTTCGTAAGTATCATTCAGCAACATTTCCTGAATTTCTTTCAGGTACTTGTCAGGATCCTGATCAACCATCTTGACTTCTTTATAAAACAATTTATCTTTTCTGGCATTTTGGTGTGCTTCCCGTAGGTTTTCCATGGCGCAAATTTTATAAAAAATATCACCATGTCTTTTCATGCAACACCCCTGATGTTTTCCGTCCCCTGAACGTTCGCTTCTGCTACTAATACAGATAACGGGATTCTTTGTGTTTTGCCTAGTGGCAGGGTAGTGGAAGTTCACCGTGTTAAAAAAATATCTATTGTGGAAAACAATAGGTGACACCCGACATTCACATTCGATAACGAAAAAGTATTATTCACATTCAGTTGAAAAGTGCCTGCATTAAGAGCATTATTCCAATTACCACTGAAAATAGTAAGACAAGACGTATACAAATTAGTATAATCGTTTTTTTAGTCTGTTCTTTAATGGCAATAAGTGAATGTAAAAATCAACTTTATGTCATGCTTTCACTACCCAGTTTTCAATATATTAAAAGCCGCTTTTTAGGCGGCTTCTTCCTCTGTTTCCTCTTTGTGCATAAACATCAGGCGACACCCGACAGCCACAACCGACAACGAAAAAGCATGATCCACATGCAGCTGAAAAGCGCCTGCACTAAGAGCATCAGTCCAACCACCACCGAAAATAGCAAGACAAGACGCATACAAATAAGCAGAATCGGTAAAATAGGTACTGTCCGATCCTGATACGTCACGGGCCGTAAAACCCGCATCGCTGCCGCCCTGCGGTAACTTCATATAGTTTGCAATATTCGCTGTCACACCGCCGTTTCCGTTATTTTTATAGCCGTTTCCGTTGGTGACAAAGTTCTTTGCAATATCACAGGTCATCACGTTTCTGTTTGCGTCAGAAGTCAGACCGTCAATGAACTCCCAATAATTCCCCCAAAAGTCCTCAATACCCAAACATTTCACCTGATGTTCCTGATCGGTCATGTAGGATGGGGCAGAAGTGCGGATCACTTCGCTGTCAAAACCATACGCATTTGTACCGCCAGTGTTTACGCCAGCTGTATGACTGCTTTTCACATAACCAGTTCCCACAGCTGCCTGACTGTTTAATGTGCCGTGACTGATAATGAAAAGGCACTGCATCAGTTTCAAGCTGCCATATGTGCGCTGCTGATAACCTGCGCCCCTTGCCCTGCACCATGTCCTGAATGTGTCAATCGTCTGTGATACAGTGACGGCTTTTCCTGAACTGGAATATGCCTTATTCCCGGAACAGTGGCCTTTATAAACACCAATATAGATCCGGTCACAATCGTTGTAACTGTCAAGGCTGAAAGCGTCATACTTGAAAGCTGCGTTGTTTGGTTCGTTGGTCACGGACACTTTCAGCAGATTCTTTCCAGCGTTCACCCATTCGATGCTGTAGCCTACCCTATAGGGAAGTTCCAGCATGACATCATTCCCCAGCGTGGTGATGTCTGCGGCTGTCCTGTCTGCTTTCTGCGTGTAATTATCAGGGTTCAGGTAATAAAGCACTTCCCCATCCTTGACCACGCAGGGTCGCATATCTTTGAAAATCGGCATATCGCGCCATGACGCAAAACTGTGTTCCATACCTTCCGCATCGTCAGCATAGGTGATCATTTTGTCCGGTGCTGATTTTGAAAAGTCAATCAGGGCAGAATACACAACCGCCAGCGTCATTGTTGCACTGTAAGAGTACATAGACGGAACAGGGTAGATCTTCACTGTGCCGGTTCTGGAACCGTCTGACGCACCGATCAGACATTCGCCCATGAAATTACTGTCAAAAGTAATGGCAGCGACACCACCCGCAAAAGTTCCCGTCCTGCTGTAGCTTCCACATACCAGCGTGACGATCTTCCCGTTCAGGTTTTTGTCAGCTGTAGTCACAGTCAGGTGATAAAGTTGAAGATTCACATTGTAAACACCCACGCTTTCCCCTGATACGTTCAAGGAAGCGCTGGCCGTATTCGTGCCATCGGAAGCGGTCACTGTAACCGGCCCGGAAAAGGTAAAGCGGATCTTTGCCGTGCCGTCATTTCCGATTGTCCCCGTTGCGCTGTCCGTGCCGTTGGAAACGGTCACTGTAGCCCCATATAAGCCCGTTTCAGCCGTTTTTATGTCAATACGGTTATATTCTCCCCTTGTGTCCAGTTCGGCGTTATATGTGGCGTAATTCGTGACCGTGACAGTAGTTTCAGCCGTGGCCCCTTCTTCTGTAGATGCCGATACCGTCAGATTGCCATTGATCAGTATGCCGGTTATCATACATTCACCAGTATAAGACATGGAACCGGTCAGCGTGGTTTCCCCGTCTGTCACTGACACTACACGCCCATACAAGGCCGGATCCGTGGTCAGTACCCTGATTGCCGCACCACCTGACGCTGAATCCGTCCGGCGCTTGATTTCATTGATCGCATTAACAAAATTATCCTTTGCTATGGTTTCAAGGTCTTTTGTGTCACCCAGCGGAAGATTACCGCCCACGGCCTTGACCACATCTTCATGTGTCACGCTTTTAGTCCCGGAACCGTCCCCCATTTCCACGGCGTACCGGCTCCCAGCCGGTACAGTCTGCGCCTGTGGTAAATCAAAAAAAGTTCTTCCTTCATTCATAGTCGTGTTTCCTCCTGTTTCATTTATTGCAACCGCAGATCGGCCAGCCGATCAGCAGCGGTTTTCCCGTACTGTCTGTAATAAAATCACCCTGATCTGTTTTCAGCTTTGCCCGTACCATACCGGTGAACAACATGGTCTGTGTGTCTTGCAGCTGTGCCGTCAGTGCGTCAACCTCAATCTGCAACTTTCCAGCCGGATCTTCCCCCAGCGTCCCCTTGATATGTTCAAACCATTCAAGAAATTCCGCTTCGTTGGTACTCTTGAAAAGAATTAACTGTTGTGTGATTGCCAGCAGGTCATTGTTTCCTTTCGTTTCAAGTTCAGTCAGATATTCAGACAGTTCAGCAGCATACTGATCATGAAGGCTCTGTCCCTGCTGTGAAAGCGTGGTGTAAAAGTTGTTCATGGTATTTAGTAAATTGTTATATGCGTCTGTGCTGTCCTGTTTCAGCGTGGCAATATACTGTGATATATCATCCGTGAACGCCTTGAAAGCGTCAGCGGCCATCTTTGTGAATTGCTCATAGCTGGTATTGGACTTGTCAACAAATTCTTCATAGAATTTATTCAGCTGTTCAAAGAAAACAGCTGTGTCAAGATGGTCAATCAGCTGCGTAATGTAACCACAAACGGCGCTGTCTGGCCGTGTGTCGGTGATACTGCTTTGTGTAATTACTTTTTGTCCTGCGGTCAGCCGGATATTTGCAAGGCATAGTTCAAAATAGTCACCGGCTGCTGGCCGGATCAGTTCAGGCGGTACAGGGTTAGCCGCTTCTGTACCGGTTTTTATTAAAATTTCAACCATCCTTTCCAGATAGTTGCACCGCATAACAACCCGGTCAATTCTGCTGTACTGCTGTGGTGCTGTTTCTATAGTCAGCTGGTCAATTTCGTCATTATAACAGAAGTGTCCCTTGACCATACCAAAACCCGGATCCAGTTCAAGGTTCAAGCCGTTTCCCGCAGCCCGTACCCGGAAACAGGTTGAAGGAAGTGCCAGAACCCCGTCACTAACTAAATTTGCAAAGAGAAGGGCGAACAGGTCAGACGTTTCAGCCCGGTCAAAGATCGGCATCCCCTCATCGTCTATCCCTTCAATTTCTGAATCAAAATAACCAAACCTAAAAGCCATTTTTATGTTGTCTCCTTTCTGATAATCTTTTTAAAATCCGTTGCGCTGTCATTCCCAAAAATAACACTCAACGTTCTTTTGGAACCTTCCAACACTTCCTGAATTTCAGTGATCCGTTTTGAACATTCTATATTTACATCGCTGTACCTGTAGGTACACAGATCCCCTAAATCATAGTCAGTTCCATAAATGAGATTAGCAGCAGGATCCACATCACTATCAACTTTTTCAATGCCCGCATAGTCAGCCAGTTTTTCAAGGCCCCGCTGGAACAGTAGATCACGGTACTGTGCATCCGTATACTTCACATTGTCAGAATGTTGCTGCAAGTCCCTGGCATCAACCCACAGTTCCCGGCGTTCTTCGTCAGGGCTTTGCCGGATGTCCACTTCAACCACCTTCCGGGCAGATCCTTCACCTTCCCCGGCCACATATGCCACATTTTTACAGTCTGATTCATCCCGGTCATACTGTGCATTTTTTATATTCCTGAAGCTGTCTGAAAAAATTGCCCAGCTGTTTTCTGTCTGTGTGTCCCTGCGGTCAAGGCCCTTCCAGACTTCATATGTCAGCTTATTTTCCAGATAGTCAAAGACAAGGCGCTGTGACATTTCCTGTGTTTTCAATGTGTCATATAACCGATCCCCCACACTGTCCCCAGTATTCTGCAAGGCGATGGAAGTGCCGCCGCCTTGCAGCTGTCCCAGCTGAATGTGTTTGATCTTCCGGCCAGCGTCAGCCGGATTGATAATATATTGATCAATCACCCCACGGGCCAGCGCTTCCGGTGTTCCTGACCGATTAAAAGTAGGATATATCACGTTATTGTTCAGCAGGTGTTCAGCAAAAAAACCTTTGCAATATGCTGTTTTCTGGCTTTTATCCCCACGCATGAAATTGACTTCCCGGATCACCCCCAGTTCCGTGCGGTCATTCCTATACAGATATTGGCCGCTGTTAATCAGGTCAAAATATTCAGCGGGAACATGAAGTTCAAATATGCCGGGGCTGTAGTACCTGCGATACCATAAAAGCGTATTGAATACTCGGATGGATCCCGTTGTCTGGAAGTCGCTGTCAAATATAATAAACTGCATAATCACACCCCCAAATATTTAGGCCGGTAATATAAGTTCACGTCCAAATTCGTGTAGTTTTCATCAGCGTCATATTCAAGGTAATTGTCCCCAACTTCCAGTTCAAAGGGTTCCGATCTCCGGTCAATGTGGTGGTAGAAGTTCACCCCGTTCAGTTCAATGACCTGATGGCGTGGGTTCGTGTCTATCAGCAGAATGTCACCGGCCACCATATCACACACAACCCGCATGAATTGACCAGTCTTTATGCTGGTGATCTTTGGGTTCTTCACTGTTCCCCGTTTTGCTACAAACTGAATCTGAACACCCGTTGAAACATCCCCATCGTTAGCAAGCACAACTTCTTTGTGTAGCGTCCTGTACCCCATGATTGTGCCGCCCAGCATCAGCCCCCTTGCTTTCTCCGGGTATTGGTTTTTATTTGTGGCCCGCCTTGCTAAAGAGTGCCACGGAAAATGAAACTGTTTTGTATAATGGGCCATGTTCTTACCGAAATTATCAACATTCAGCATATAAGGATCCGGACATATCAGATCCACAATGATCCCCAGCCTTGTGTCAAGGTTTCTCTGATCCGCAAACGTCCACCCTTCCAGTTCATATTCAATATTCCGGGAAATACCCATATTTGTGATCAGGGCCTTTCCGGTATACTTAGGATTAAAAAATTTAATGACCGCAGCCCGGTTTTCCGGGTTATTGCGGCCATTCTTAAACTTCGCTTCAATGTGAATAGGGCGCTTGCCTATTTTCTTACCGTCTACAGACACCCCATCCACCAGCGCATTGTCTGACGTGCTTATTTCCAGTTCGGAAGATTCAAGGCCGGAAACTTTGGTTATGTCAATATCAAGCCCCGGCCCCATCGCCAGCGTTCTACCGTTGCACGTCAATTCAATTTTTAATGTGTTGATTGTCATTACTTTACACCCCCGGCCATTTTCCTGAACGCTTCCCGCTGTGCCTTTGCTGTTTCTGCTGGTGTCGCTACAGGTACATGGTAGTTGTTTTCCTGTTCCTGATGATTGTCATTATAGACAGTGGTTCCCCCGTTGTTCAGGGCCTTTGCATCCCCAAAACTTGAAGCGTTCAAAGAAACTTCATTCATGGAAGCGTCCACAGTTCCCTGCATAGCTGCCAGAAGTTCCCCAGCCTGTGCTTCCATTTCCCGCAACGCTTTGGGCATCGATTGTTTCACACCCTCTACAGTTCCGGGCATCAGCCAGCGTCCAAATTCATCACGGAACGCCTTTGACGGGGAATTTATACCCAGTGCGTCCTTTGCGGCATCCAATAGACTATTTGCAAGGCTTGAAACTTTATCTTTCAGCCAGTTCCAGCCGCTTGAAATGCCGTTCCAAATACCGCTGACTATATTACTTCCTACCTCTGCCATTTTGGAAGGTAAACCGCTGACACCGTTGACTACGGCATCAAATAACCCTTTAGCAGCAGCGGCCCCTTTGGATGCCAGTTCGCTGCCCCATGCGATCACCTTTGAAACGACATTTGACAAGTGCGTTGCAACTTTCCCCGGTAATTCAGACATAAGGGAAATAATACTGGAAATCATATTTGTAATTGCCGTTTTTGCACTGGAAAGCATCTGCTGTCCCCATGCTGTCACTTTCGTGACGGTATTGACTAACCACGTCCACACCTTACCCGGCAATTCAGAAATCAAGCTGACAATGGCTGAAATCATATTGCTGATTGCGCTTTTTGCGGTATTCAGCATTTGTTGGCCCCATGCGGTTACTTTCGTAACCACATTAACAAGCCATGTCCAGACCTTCCCCGGAAGTTCAGACAGCAGAGAAATAATGCTGGAAATCATGCTTTGAATCGCATTTGTGGCCGTGGTCAACATCTGCTGTCCCCATTGAACAGTTTTTGTCACCACATTAACAAGCCATGTCCAGATTTTACCGGGCAGTTGTGCGATCAGGTTCACAGCTGTGTTCACTACGTTCTGAATTATGTTCTGAACGTTGCTGAACATTTGCTGTCCCCATGCTATGATCTTCTGGACTGTCTGATCCAGATATGCGGCCAGTTCTGCGGGCATACTTGCGATGCCATTCACTAGCCCCTGTACCAAATAATCACCCTGTTCAGCCATTACGGTTGAAGGGCTGTTAATACCGAAAAATGACTTGATCCCGTCCAGTATACCGGAACCCAGTTCACAAGCGGCATCCCATACTGCACCGATTCCACCGATCAGGCCGTTCACAATTCCGGCTATAATATCCGGTACGGCTCCGGCAATACCTACCACAATTTCAGGAACCGCTTCAATAATCTGCCATAACAGATCCTTTGCTGCTGTGAATATCTGCGGGATGGCCTGTGCTAAACCTGTAGCAATCGCCGTTATGATCTGCGGAAGATTTTCAGCAATCGCCACCACAATATCAGGGATCGCTTCAATGATCGCCATCAACAGCGTGATGGCTGCTTCTAACAGTTGCGGAAGCGCACCCACAAGCCCGTTGACAAGTGCTGTTATGATCTGCGGCAAATTGTTCACGATTGCCTGAATGATAACCGGGATCGCTTCAATGATACCCATTAACAGCTGAATTGCACCGTCAACGATCAGCGGTATGTTCTGCGTGAAAAAGTCTATAATTGTGGTTATCAGGTCAGGCAGCGCTTGCAGTAATTTTTCTATGATAACGGGCAGCGCATCCAATATTGCCATGAATAATTGAATAGCACCTTCTAGCAGAACAGGGATCCCGTCAACCAGACCTTGCACCAGACCCATGACCAGCTGCAAGGCTGCATCCACCAGTGCCGGAAGGTTTTCAACCAGCGCCAGCGCTATGTCTGACACAATGACCGCCGCCTGATATATCAATGTGGGAAGTGCGCCAGCAATCCCTTCTGCCAGCGCTACAATAATATCAGCACCGGCTTGTAGAATATCCGGCATCCAGTCAACAATACATTCCACAATGTCAGTGATCGCCGTGGAAGCTGCCTGAACCATCTGCGGCGCACCCGCAGCAATCCCTTCTGCCAGCTTGCCGATCAGGACTATGGCCGTTGTCCATATCTCACCGACACAGGACATCAGGCCGGTGACAAGGGATGTGATCAGGCTTGCGCCAGATTCCCCGATTCCAGGCGCACTTTTCAGGCCGTCACAAAAGGACATGACCAGACTGACAGCGGCTTCAATGACTGTTGGGGCCGCTTCCGCTATCCTCTGGACTATCTGCGCCAGAACGTTACCGAACGCACCCACAAGGCCCTGAAAACCGCCCTCATTGAACGCATCCTGTAACTGCTGAACCATCCCCTGTGCTTCTTTTACAACGTCCTTTGCCGTGTCCTGCATGGTTTCATACAGGGAAACACCTAAACCTTCAAGGCCAGATTGCAGAATAGTGATCTGCCCTTGTAAATTGTCCTGCATGATTTCCGCCATTTCAGCGGCGGATCTGTTACAGTCATTGATTGCGCCGGACAGCTTTTCAAAGTCTTTATCTGACGCATTGACGATTGCCAGCAATCCAGACATGGCTTCCTGACCGCCCAGCATAGCGGCATAGCTGGCTTTTTCGTCCTCTGTAAGACCAGAAAAGCCTTTCCGCATATCGCCTACAATTTCAGACAACGGCTTCATTTTCCCGGAACTGTCCGTTATAGACAGGCCCAGTGCATCCATTGCCGCCTGCGATTCCTTTGTAGGCTTTGCGAGCCTTGTCATAATGGAACGCAGAGAAGTACCGGCCTGTGAACCTTTAATACCAGCGTTTGCCATCAAGCCGATGGCCGTGGCCGTATCTTCCGCAGAATAACCCAGTGAACCGGCCAGCGGTGCAACATATTTGAATGTTTCACCCATCAAGCCCACGTTCGTGTTTGCATTACTGGAAGCAGCCGCCAGAATATCCGCAAAATGCGTTGAATCGGCGGCTGTCATACCGAACGCTGTTAATGCATCCGTCACAATATCGGAAGTAGTAGCAAGATCTTCACCGGAAGCGGCTGCAAGGTTCATAATACCTTCAATACCGCCCAGCATTTCCTCTGTTTTCCAGCCAGCCATCGCCATATAGTTCATAGCTTCGGCTGATTCTGTGGCACTGAACTTCGTCTTTGCGCCCATCTCTTTGGCTTTTTCTTTTAATTGTTCAAGGGCTTCACCGGAAGCGCCAGACACGGCCTGAACCTCTGACATCCCCGCTTCAAAGTCTGAACCTACTTTGATCGCTGCCCCGCCCAGTGCCGTGACAGCAGTAGCCGCCCCGCCCAGCACTTTACTGGTGACTGACAGCCCCTTTTGTGCAACTCCCCCTATTCCGTCAATACCTTTTTGAAAACCTGAACTGTCTATTTTCGTATCAAAATTTAATGTTCCGTCATTACCTGCCATTTACAAAACCTCACTTGATCAGCTGTGAAATGTCACCCCCGTTTGCAAGGATGGCTTCCATCTCCTTTTCAAGCCTTATTTGTTCAGCAGGTTCAGGGATCTTGTAGATCCGTTTCATGCGCTGATAGAATTTTTTCTTTTCCTTTGGCATCTTTGCCGGGATTTCCATTGTGCGGTATCCCATGATCTTGCAGAAAAGAACCGTTTCCGGCAATCCTAAAAATAAGGCCCGAAATTGCCACCAATGAAGTCTGTTCTTTGTCAGGTCAATTCCATATGCTTCAATAAACGCAGCGTATATATAACCGGCATCATGCTCATAAGAAAACGGCGGATCCTTCCCGGAAGCGTCACCTTCCATTTCAGATCCCGCCGTTTCATCAGCACCGCAGCGGTAAAACCACATGATCCCGTTTAATGCTTCCTGTACCGTGTCCATATCGTCCAGCAGCGGAAAAATACCATCCCCATAGTACAGTTTCAGAACCGTGTCCAGCTTTTCATTATCCGGCATGACCGGATCACTTAAAGTCTGTTCAAATAAAATACCTGTTCTGTAGTCTGTATTTATGGGGATCTCAACATTCGCCACCGTGACGGTACAAGGCAGGTCATCCATTAAGACATTCATGTGCGGTTAGGCTGTTTTCTCTGTTTCTTCTGGTGTCCCTGCATGGACTGGAAACTGTTCTGACGCTGCGTGTATTTGTTGGAAAAATCGTTGAACTGTTTCTTTTCAGCCCTCTGTGCTTCCTCAATTTTGGCCACCGCTTCCAGATGCACCATGACATTTTTCCCGCCCTGAAAAATACTGTCAGCAGTACCTTCACCGAACGCTGTATCAAAAAATGTTTCAATCGTCTGGTTCATCGCCTTGTACTTTGCTGCAACCATGCCTTGCATAGTCTTACTTGCATTGATCCCTTCCCGCATGGTGTATATAGCCGGTTCAAATATTTCCATGAAATCTGCATCCATGAAATCAGCCTGCAAAGTTACCCCATTGATTTCTATATTCATTTTCTTCATCCTTTCAATCACCACAGCATATAAAAACAGCGCAAGGCCGTGGTGATACCCTGCGCTGTTCTGAACGTCCACTGTCACATAGATCAGTTGTCGTTTTCAGTAGTTGTCTATATGGTTTTCGTGTTACTCTGTAGGTGCTGCGGGTTCTCCGTCAAGGTCAAATTTCCCTTTGAACTCCCCTTCTGTGAAAGTCATGCTCACGGTGTCAAACTTGCCAAAAACCGGATCGCCTACAGCGTGGAGAGTACCGGAAGCGTTGATCTTCTGTCCCCCGTCCCCGGTGAAGTCGCTGACTTCATTTGACACGGTAAACTGACGGGCCGTGTATTCAGCCGCCGTCTTTGACGGTGTACCGATGGGGTTAAAAAGTTCAACCCGTACATAGGTATGCTGTGCAGCTTCCCCGGTGTGGTGATCCCGTCCGTCCTTCCACAGTGTATAAAGTGCTTTCTGTGCGGGAACAGCGTCAAATTCATAGGGAAATTCTGTTTCATACCCTATAATGTCAGCGCTGGACGTGGTTTCATTGATATAGGTGGTATTGTCGCTCTGTGCGCCGGGGCTTTCGTCTAACTTCGTAAAGCCGATCCCGCACAGTTCCATCTTTCCGTTTACTTCCAGATAGTCAGCGATCATATTACGAATCAGCGCACTTCTGCCGCCCGTAAAAAGCTGTAAATCAAAATTTTTCATTTTTTCGGTGCCTCCTTGAAATATTGTAGTTGCAGCTGAACCTGATAGAAAGCATTTTCCATCGTTGCGTCCAGCATGAACCCCGGTGTCAGAACAGTCAGGGCTTGCGCTTCGCACCCTTCCGGCATTTCAGGAAGGTTCCCGATCATGCTTTGTTCTTCCACCCAGTTGCAGAAATCTTCATAAAAACTTTCATTCTGTATTGCCAGAATCCGATCCATTGAATAGGCTTCCCGGCTGTTGAAATTGAACTGGTACTGTCTGATACTGGAACCATCGACATAAGTTCGTACAACCGGGGAAGTCATCCCCGTTTCAAGCGCATATTCCACGGGATCACTTCCCAGCGCATCCACCCGGAAAACTCCGTCTTTCAGAAGGGGACACTGTAAAAAATAATCTGTCAGCCCTTCAATGATTGACTTGACCAAACTTTTACCCCCTTTCCACAGCCCTCTGAATGTCTGCTTTGTGCGCCGTTTTCATGCGTTCAAACCATTTAGCGCCCCGGCGTGAATCATAAGACCGTGACTGTGCCGTTTGGTAATACTGAAAACGTGCATATGGTGTCGCATACTGAACATTTCCGCTGCCGATCACGGTTCCGATTGTCCCGGAACGTGTCAATGTTCCAGTACGGAAGGGGATCAGCGGCGCACAGTACCGCAGCACTTCACTGTCAACAATTTTCTGTTTTCTGCTGAACATGGCGCTGCGGTTCCGTCCAAACGTACTTGACCAGCATAATTTGACGCTGCCGCCCACGAAATTGATCACCCGGTTCACTGGTGTGACAATGTTGTGTATATCCATTATTTACCCCCGATCCGCCAGTGTCTTGTGTACAGGCTGCCCCCTGACGTGTCATCGGCGTATTCCGTGACACGGATCAGGTCAAACCCCTGTTCCTTTGCGTATGCAGATATTTCATCCTCACCCAGCAAGGGATTGTCACCGGCATATTCACCCCGGACAACCAGATCCCCCTTCTGTATTGTCCAGTATTTTGCTGCTTCTTCATTGTCCAGCTTTGCATAGTTCAGATCCCGCATATATTCCCGGTTATCCTGAACCACGGCGATCAGGGGAACCCTGATTTTATACTGAACATCGTCACTCCATACCCCATTGTCGGCCACTTTAGATCCTTTCCCTTCGACATAGGAAACGCCCCTGATCACCGTGGGAATATAGATTTTTCTTCGTGTCGCTTTATCCGTCCTGCCATTAAAGACAGTCACAGCATCCGCATTTGTGATCATGTTTACACCCCGCTTTCCGTGAAAGCCAGCCAGTAGGAAGCAGCCGGATCCGGATCACCTGATACATACAGCGTTTTACATAGTCATCCGCTGTTTCCCCGTCTTTACGGGCCACAACAAACGACACTGAAAGACCGTCTTTGCTTTCAGACTTGACATTTCCACCTTCCGCTGTTTCCCTGACTGCCATATGATAGGCATCCGCAGCAGCACAGACAGCGCCCTTTATAGCGTCAGTCTGTGCCGTATCTGCGAAAATATCACCGTTCAGGTATGTCAGATACCGGATGTACGTTTCAGCTTCCTGTTCAGCTTTCTGGAAAGCCCCTTCTGACAGGACTGAACCACTGAACACGCTGGAATAATATTCAAAATCAACGTACATTTCCGATCCCCCTTATGCTTCGTTCTGCTGCTCCAAAAACTCCGCAATAATTTCAGCTTTCACCGTTTTGGTGATCACATAGCCTTTTGAAACCGCCAGCGCCTTGATCTGGTCAATGGTCATGGCTGTAAGCTGCGCTTCTGTATAAGACCCATCGCCCTGTCCGTCATCCGCTGAATATGCTGCAACGGAAGCGCCGGATGCAGCACTTGTCAGGATAGCGAACGGGCAGCGCTTTGTCTTATCGGGAACCATAGCATTGATGGGGTTCGGGATTTCCCAGCCCAAACGCATGACGGCCCGCAGCGCTACCATGTCATTCTGCATCAGGTTATACAGGATTTCACCCGTTGCCGGATCCTGAATCACACCCTGATCAAAAATCTTGAAGGTAATGTCCTGACGGATGCTGTATGCCAGCTGTGAGAAGTCCCCGGAAATCATCAGGGCCTTGCTTCTGTCAAAGGCTCCGTTGCGGGGGAAGTTCATCGGGGAACCGTCCAGTGTGTAGGTCGTGCCGGTCTGCATATCAGACTTGAACACGGGCTGTCCCGTGGTGTCTTTCAGGCCCCGCAGCTTTGCCCGCATGGTAATGTCAGCCATGTGGCCGTTCACAAAGTAGCTGCTTTCCTCAACCTTTGCAATCACGCCACCTTCACCCAAAATAGAATCATACAGATCGGATCCCAGTGTCACAACAGCCCCGGCGCTTGTGGCCGTGGTCACAACGTCATCCCGCCATGTCTGCGGTTTATCCTGACCGAACAGAATAGCGCCGTCAATCTTCTGGCCGAACGCTTCGATCAGGCGGGGCCGTACCTCTCCCCAAATATCATAGTCAGCATCGTCAAGGACAGCTTCGGAAATCGGTACAATGACCGCAATTTCTTCTGCATAGATCACTTTTTTATCCCATGCCATCGTTGTCAGCTTCTTCTTTGCGGATCCGCCCTCACCGTTGACAAAGTACGCCACCGGAAGCAGGTCAAGCACGGGCATTTTATACTGCGCCGCCGTCATGTTTGCCAGTCTGCGGCCACGCTGTAACACAGTGGACTGTTCAACCACGCCCTGAATAATGTCGTGGCTTTCCTGTACCGGGATCAATGCTTCTGCGTTGCTTCTGGTGATAGCAGTACCACCGGTAAACAGCTGTAAATTAAAAAGTTTCTTGTTTCTGTTCATGCTTCTGTTCTCCCTTCTTTATCTTCCAAACGCTGAACGGATGGAAGCGTTGATTGAATCATTGACTGTCTGACCTGTGCCGGAACCGCCGTCAGGCTTGCCGGTGGAAACAACCTTCATCCCCTGTCCCGTAAAGCGGGGATTCTCTTTCAGGAAAGCGTCAGCCGCTTTCTTGAAGTCGGTCTTGTCATCCACCTGTTTGCTGACTTTGAAAAGCACATAGTCCAGATCGTCAGGCTTCACGCCTTTGTCACGCAGGTAGTTGGTGTTCTTCATTTCTTCCACCTGTGCCAGCGCCGCATCCCGTTCTTTTTCCACGGCAGTGACATTGGGCTGCTGTGCTGCCTTTTTTGCCCTGAAATCAGCAAGGGCAGCAGTAACTTCATCCTCACTCATTCCCTGACGCTTGAAGAAATCAGCCAGCGCCGCCTTTTCTGCCCGGTCAGCCCGTGCCTGTGCGATCTGTTCAGCCTGTTCATAACTGTAAGTTGCACCCCCGGCATTGTTCTGGCTGCCGTTACCATTCCCGGCTGTTCCTGCACCAGCACCCGCAGCGCCAGCGCCACCTTCACCGCCGTCAGTGAAAAGCTGTAAATCAAAAAATCTCTTTCTCATGGTTTCATCCTCACTTTCCTGTGATAGTCCCGTATTTATTGCCCCGTCAGGCATGAAAAAAGCACCCTTTTCAGGATGCGTCATTCACTCATTATAAAAATTCAATTACCGGGTATTCCGCAGCGATCCCACAGATACCTAAAAACCATGTATCAACCAGCGCTTTGCCGGTGTCGTTTATGTTCTGCCACTCAATACAGATATTTCCCCCTTCTACGCTTTCATATAGCCTCATATGGGCTATTTCTTTCAGCCCCCTAATAAGTGTAAGGGTAAGGGCAGAAACGGCGCTACAAACAATATCTGAACCCCGTGGGGCTGTGTTTGCGTGACCTGACACATGGATCCTGTTTGGTGCTACCAAAACCGTGATCACAACCTCACCGCCTTTCATAGAAAAAGCACCGCCATTTGTGACAGTGCTTTAATAAACCGCTTCAATATCCAGATAACCCATGTCATAAACGTCTTTCTTTTCAGAAACACATTTATTGATCATGTCAATCATTTCTTCTTCCGTGCGCCCGCTCATGGGGATAGTCGGAAAAGAATCATCAAAAGTATTTTCATACAGTTCCAACGCCTGTAACAGCTTATCGCCCATCTAGTTCACCCCTTTCAATATTTCAAGCATAGTTTCATAAGAGTTTGGCAGGTACTTTTTCACATATTCCAATGATTCACCGCCGCATACTTCCGCACTCATAATATTGGCCCATGCTTCCGATGCTGTTTCATACTGTCTACAGATAACTTTCGTTTTTGCCTGATTGCTGGCATCCAGCCCTAGATCCTTATACACCTGCTGCAAGTCTTTCTTCCTTGTGCCGCCTATCATTCTATCCATAGATTCCACAGCGGAATACTTACGGTTATAGTATTTTTCACCATGTCCCCAGCGGATCCTTGATTTTGGGAAAAGTCCGTCAATGGCATCCTGTACCCCGTTGCTGGCATTGTGCGCCGCAAGGTCAGCTTTTGCTTCTGCGGTCAGTATATCCCGGATGTGTTGTTTATCTTTCCGCAGCGCTGCAAGAAACTTGTCACTGGAACTTGCAACATTTGGGAAAGAACGGTCAAGGCCAGTTGCTTTCCTGACAGCTTCCATTTCATTGAAGGTCAGATTGCTGAAAGACACCTGTGAATCAAAGAAATGGCCGTATTCATGTGCAAGTGTGCCGTATTTATTCATATCACTGTATTTAGGGTAATCAAAGTTCAGCCTGTTTTCCGCAGGATAGTACACACCGCTTGAACTTGTTTTACTGACACTGTTAATATTGTCAGCATATCCTTTATACAGTCTGGTGATGTTTTCATTTCTGTGGGTATTGATCATATTCAGGTATTCAGCGTATTCAGTGCCAGCCATGCCAGACTGTTTTAACCTGCTTAATTCCTGAATGGTTTCCCGTTTACCTTTCATTGTAGCATTGGCGGCGGCTCTCTGTCTAGCCCTTTCCTCACGCCTTGCCTTTTCCGCTTCACGCTTCAATTTCTTTTCCAGCTGTTCCGCTTGCCATTTCTTATATGTTCTCTGTGAAGGTGCTACACGACCCCGCAGGTCATAATATATCCGTTCACGCTGTTCAGGAAGTTTGAACTTTTTACTGAACTCTGAATATTCGTCAAGCATGGCCTGATATTTACACCGTGCGTTTAGAATATCGTCAGGATTAGCGCCGCCCTGTTTTAGCAGCTGCACCTTTTCCCGTTGCGCCCGCATCGCCGTTTCCATTTGCCGCTGTTTCTGCGTGGCTTCATAGGTGTTGTATTCCTTCCCCCTGTAGGGGATTTTCTGCGCTTCCTTCCTGTCCATTTCTTCCAGCCATTGATCAGAATAGTTCCTGACAGAAATTCCATCCAGAAAAGGGTAGTAGCTGTGACGGCAATTCCAGCCCAGCAGACCAGGGCCGGAACCCAGCCCACAGACATCTACAAGCTGCTGATATGTCCATACACGGCCCTGCCATTTTGCATGATCCGGCCTTGCCCCCGGATGCCAGTCAACTTCATATTTATCTGTTCCCAGCGCTTGACCGTTCATTCTGGATATTTGCCCGGTCAACTGGCCCATCCCGGTCAGCAACGCCCGCCTGACGGCCACATCCACCCGGTTACTGTGACCGGAAGCATAGTCAACCGTTCGCAGCCCGGAAGCGGTCATTTCCCCCACAACCTTGCGGATCATGGTATTATAATCAAAGGCCCCGGATGCAACCATAGTGATCGCATTGTCCAGATACCCGTTGTATATCTCTGACAGCGGTGTGAATACCTTGCGCCCGCCGCCCATGTCCACCATAAACCCCAGTGACTTGCTTATGTTAAAAAGTTCGTCATTAGACTGCTGGATCAGTGCGTTGGTAAGCTGCTGCAATTCATAGTTCTGTTCATATGGGACAAAATGAGCGTTGACCTGTTCATATATTGCCCTGCTTCTGACGTATTCCTGTTCTATGACTTCATCGTATAACTTGAAAGTGTCAGCATAGTCACCGCCCACCGCTGAACGGATGATATTTTCAACATCTTCTGTACTGTGTCCCAGCACCATATAACGCTGAATCTGCCAGTCAGCTGTAGAAGTAATTTTTCCGGCTTTCTGGATCCGGCGTATAATGTCCTTTTCAATTTCTTCTTCCAGTGTCAGGTATTTCTTTTCAATACCGTTCTGTAGAATTGACTGATATTCCTGTTTCAATGGATCACATCCTCATTGTCAAACTGTTCAGGAAGGTTCTGCTGTGCCTGTTCCGGCGTTTCCCCGTACCATTTAGCCCTGTATTCAGCCAACCCCATAGCGCCCATCGCCACATCCTGACGGTCACTTTGCCTTTCTGCTTCCTTGTCCTGAATAATGCTGTCATCAAACGTAACTGTGACAGCTGTGTTTTCCTTCAAACCGTGGTTCCCTACGCTGATACCGGCCCGGATGATTGTCTGGATCAGCTGGATCAGTACCCGTTCAAGCACCAGTTCATGCTTCTGCAAAGTGCGGTACATATCAGAATTTTCACTGATCACTTCTGTGGCGGTCTTGACCTGCCCGCCCTCAAATTTATACCGGTCAGTACCAAAACCACACTTGAAAGAAAGCCAGTTCAGATCGTCATTGATAGCCTGACTGTGTTCCTCAATCCGCAGTTCCATGTTGACCTCATGCATCGCTTCCTTTGATTCCTTGAAGTAATCTTCCGGCAATTCATAGAAAACAGTGTCCTGCGGATCAAAGACAGCATCCCCGCCCTGTGTGGTCAAAAATTCAGGTGCAACAAAGATCCGCTTGCGCCCTAAAGAAAATTCATTTGCATAGCTGTCATATTCCAGATCAATCTTGCGGATCACGTCAATGCCATTTGCAAATAGGGCCACGCCCATCGGGTTCGTGGTATCTTCATCAGCATTGTTCACCATGTTCAGCCGGTCAATAATGAAAAGCGGCTGGTCTGAACCTGTTTCAATGCGTTCAGCCAGCCCACTGAAAGCGGGTATTTCTTCCCATTCTTCCGGTGTCAGTTCCTTCCCGGCTCCTGTAGTGTTCTCTACAACGGTATTTTCAATCACATACTGTTTCCGGCTCTCACCGGGTACATCCTCAATCTTGTGATACTGGAAATGAACGTATTTCTTACGCTTGTAAGTTTTGGGAAACGTGAAAATACATTCTGTGATCACTTTGTTCTGCCAGCTGGTAGGATAGATGTGGGCCGCTTCCACATAGTTGATCCCAACGGTTCCCCCGGTCATGTTACCGGCTTCGTCTACCACGGCATCCTTGACATACACCACATAGGCCACTGTTCCCAGTGCGGCCTTCCATTCCTGAAATTCATTCCCCAGTTCTTCCCATGTGTTAGCTTCCAGCACCTTCTTTACAAAGGCATCTGTGGTCTGGTCTGCTACGGTGATAGTCACTTTTTCATTCAGCAGCAGATCCGCCATATCTTCACACACCTTTTTAGCCATACCCAGTGAATACCGGGTACAGTTCACAGAAGTGCCATTCCCACGGTAAACCTTGTACTTGTGGAACTTCCGCACATTGGAATTGTACCAGCTGCGCCACACTTCAATCTGACGGTAAAATGTAGGGTTCAGCGTGTCAATTCCTTTATTCCTGAAATAGCTGAAAATATCCATTGTCCTTCACTCCCTGATTATTTTTCATCTTCCTGTTCCGAAACAGGCAGCCACGCCTTGATCTTCGTCCACATACCCATGACCATGTACCGGATAGCATCCATACAGTGATCGTCTAGCTTGATCGGTTCTTCTTTGCCCTTTTCAATGGACTTTGGATCGTACCCATACACCCCAAATTCATCAATGGCGTTTTCCTGTTTGGGGGAAATCGTCATAATGTTGAAGGTCAGCGCCTTTTGTGTCCGGCTGATCCCCAGCTTCACATCATTGTCAGCTTCCCGGATAGCGATGGGTATGCCTGCAATCCTACAGGCCCGTTTTATTTCTTCCGCTAAACCTTTAGCAGAAGGATCCAGAAATAAGTAAAAGCGTACACCTTCCGTTCCGTACTGTTCGCCCAACAGCTGAACGAACTGAACAAAATCCTTTGCATAAATGGAAGGGGCTTTCTGCTTTCCGCTTTCCCTGCCGCTGTGGTAATACTCATTCAGGCCCCGCAGCTTCCTGTGTGCCATATCCAGCCCCGCAGCCTGAAATGTCGTGGCGTTCTGCTGTCCATAGTCCCCGCCGATGGCAATAATGGGAAAGCGATCAGTTTTTGCCAGTGGCCGGTCAATGTGCTTCTGGCTGAACATATAGTAAATAACTTCGTCTATGCCTATACACTTACCCAACCATACCCATTCATATTGACGTGGATCTATCAGGTGCAGCGTTTCTGCTGACTGTATCAGGTCAGGCCCCAACCATTCAGGGGGGACATCCCTATAGTCCGTATGAATGTGGATGCAGTCAGGCCGCTGCTTCATTTTGGTCAGCCACTTCATGATGTCGCTGTTCGGATTCTTTGGCGGGTTAAACAAGTAGATCATTTGAAAATCACCCTTGTTTCCTCTGGCAAAAGTAGCTTCAATGTTCAGAAGTTCATCCTCACCTTCGCCATCGTCAAAGAACTCCGTTAATTCGTCCAGAATGACCAGCTTGATCGGTTTATCTTCGTCAATGATTCCTTTTGTATCGTCTATACCGTCAGAACCGGCAAAATACATTGTGCTGCCGTGCTTTTTATAGGTGATCTCCATAGGGGACTTTGTGATCTCAAACTTTTTCTTGCTTATCCCCAGCCGGTTAATACCCCGCAGCATTTCCTTGTATACCGTTTTCCGCAGCTTGTTATGGCGCTTACGCAGCACCACCACGGAACCGGAACCATCATTGACAAGCTGGTATATGCCACGCACACCTGCAAAACTGGATTTCGTACCAGCACGGCCAGAAGTCAATATAATGTGCTTATATGTGCGGTTATTGAATATAGCCTGATATTTCGGTATTATAATTTCACTGATCCGCACCTGTTTCTTTTTAGGTGGGGCAGTCGTTAATGATTTCAACGCCATCATCCTCACCTTCTTCTTTGCCGCTGTTCCTGATCCGTTCAGTTTCCGCTTCCAGCTTCTTCATACGGGCCTTTTGTTCAGGCGTTGCCATGTCCATATGTTCAGAAAGCCATTCAAGCGCTTTCATACGGTCAGCCAGTTTTATGCTGGCTCCGTCTTTCCCCTGTCTGACCTCACTGATCAGTGTCCCGTCAACTTCGTCTGATTTCTTGAACTGGACAACGTTCACTATTTTGGTGACAGGTATTTTTTCCCCGGTGTCTGGATCTTCAACCTTGATCGGGCCAAACGCACCCATGACCGGAACTTCCTTTTGTCCGAACGTCAGAAAGTCGGTTATGTCCGAAAAGGCTATGTCCATGTACTTCTGAAAAATGTCCGATTCATCCAATAGTTGCTGATTCAACCGGCCTTGTTTCAGTTCCATGATTTCCTTCCGTACCTCTGCATTTTCCAGTAACCTGCTGCCAGCAGATGCCGCCGTTGAATAGGCACATCCATATGCTTTTTGATATGCCTTTGTTGCATTGAAGTACCGGACATAAAAAAGGCAGAAAAGCCGCTGTTTTTCAGTAAGTCCGGCGTTCTTTTCTACCTGCTGCACGTCTGAATAAACCCTTTTACGGCGTTTCTGCCTGAATACTTCCGAACGTTCGCCCTGTTCGTTCGCTTCCCATCCGTTACTGTGTTTCCATCGTCTGACAGTGCCAGCGGGAACATTCAGCTGCTTTGCTATGTCACACAGTTTAAAACCCTGCTGAAACATTTCAAAGGCTTCCTTCCGCAGATCCTTACCGTCTGACAAAGGAAACACACCCCCTTATTTTCTCTTAAAACAAAACAACCTTCAAAGCGTCCCCGCCTTGAAGGTCATTCATGTATTGTTCGACACCTACACTATATTACAGAAAACAATGCAATACAAGTATTTGTATGTGCAAGTTTATGTAATTTTGTGCAAGTCTTTAAATTTGTTAGAAATTTTATAGATACCGGCCTTGTGTAAATTGTACGCTGTGCGCCGTGAAACGTGTAACTCTTTGGCACATGATTCAATAGGGATAAACTTTAAATACCGCAGATACAGTAAACGCCTTTCTTTCAGGTCATCGACATACTGATCTATAGTCTGTATGACTTCCGCTTTCGTATCTATGAAAGAATCAATATCTTTATTCAGCTGTTCGCATAGGTCAACAATCTTTGCACAGGTTTCACCTAAACGATCTTTAGGGGAAGTCTGGACACGTTCGTTTTCTGTACTGGCTGACGTTCCTGTGATGCTGCTCCGCAGACTGTCAATAATATCCTGCTTTTCACCGATCATTTCGTCTATATATTCAATTTGTGACAAATACTTCACTGTTCTGTCATAAAGTGTAACCGCAATTTTTCCTTTATTTTCAGCCATTTCTTGAACCTTCCTTTCCGTTCGGTTACAGGTTACACTTGATGTCTATATTCTTAATTTTTTATATTTAAACAAAGTACAATATATACTGTTAAACATTAAATATAAAAGAACATTGAATTTTACTGTAACCATGTGTAACCGCCCATAAAATCAACACTTTTAACTGTAACTTTTAACTGTAACCATGTGTAACCAACTGTAACTTTTAATTTATCGCTGCTTTGTAACAGTCCCATATGCACACTTTATAAACCACCACAACCAACAACAGAACACTGGCCGTCACTACAACCTTTTTTCATCTGTGTTACTCCCTCCCGTATTTTCTTTTCAGCTTCTTGAAATGCTTCTGCATTTCCTTTACCAGTGCGGCATCCAGCGCCGGATTATAATTCATTGGCATACGTTTCAGGCGCTTTCTGGCTGCTATTTTCTGCTGCATAAACTGATCAGAAATGAATATAGTATAGCGCTGGCCGCACTCCGGGCAGACAAAGAACTGTTCCATGATGTCCTTCCCGTCCTTATCCTGATCAATCACTTCTTCTTGAACATTCATTTCTATTTCCTTACTGCATTTATCACATATACAAGTTTTCATCCGTTCATTACCCCCTTTACTTTGACAAAAACTCTTTCCGGTCTACCATTTATTTTTTTAACAACTGCTTCTGTCAATAGCCGTTTATTTATCTGCTTTGAAAAAACAACTTTTGACATAGGCTGCATATTAGCAGCATTGCAAAATATTTTATATTTGGCGTATACGTCAGCTGTTGTTTCGTTGATTATGTCATTTTCCCCATGTTCCAGATCGTGAAGAAACGCCACAATAGGGTTATTTTCTTCTTCATATTCTTCTAGCTGCCGGTCAACACGTTCTGATCTGGTGAAGCCCTGATTTTCCAGAACACGGCGCAAGCCCATGATCCCCAGCTTGATCAGATATTCCACGGAACCCGGTTCAATTAGTTTATATTTGATAAACGGATCATAGTCCGGATCTTCTTTTGAAAACTGTGCATTAAAAGGAATGATGACCAGCCGCCGTAATACGGCCCCGGTCTTATCCTTCATCCGTGGTATATCATTAGCAGAAAACAGCAGCTTTATATATGGGTTAAATTCAAACGGATCCTGACCTTTTCTTTCTGCCTTGATCCGATTCCCGGTTACAATCTTTTTAAACATAGCTACTTGTGTACCCTGCATGAAGTCATCTCCTATATCGTCACCAATGTTTGCCAGCTTTCCGAACATCATTGAAGTGGTGAACCTATCCCCCAGTTCTTTCAGGTCAAGGGCTGATATATTATCTTCACCGACAACGGCCTTGACCAGATCAAGAAAGGTACTTTTTCCGTTGTTCTTTTCTCCGGTCAGAATGAACGCTTTTCCCAGTTCCGAACGCCTATAAAAACAGTAACCGATGCATTCTTCAAGCAGCGCCCGGATTGTCTGATCATCACACGCTAATTTGTTCAGTGTTCGTTCAGTCAGTTCATTGAACGCTTGCGGGTTATAGTCCCACGGTATTTTGTTGGTGATAACAATAGAAGGGGAAAAGTCCTGCATGGTGTCAGTTACCACGTCATATATACCATTCCTGAACGCTATATACCGGGCATCCGCAGGTTCCACTTTTTCACATATCAGCTGCATATATTTCAATACTTCCTTGCGCTTTGCGTCAGACAGATCCGGGATAGTGCGGATCATTTCCGCTTCAATGTGCCTGTAGCCGTTCAGGTACACGCCATCCCGGTATATATGCAGATTCCCGTTGATAATGACAACGTGCTGCGTATTCTTCATATAGGCGGCGAAACGGTCAAACAGGAAGCGGGAACCGTTGAAGAATACCGGCTTTTTGAAAGCGTCATCCCGTAAAATAGTTTCTATTTCCTGATCTGACAAGGGATCCTTCAGGACATAACTGTTAATAATGCGGATCGTTTCCCGTGATTCTTCCACGCTGAAATCATTACTTTGCAACGTCAAAATATAGTTGAAAAGTTCCTGATTCCGGCCATCCCCGGCTTCCATGTCAATGAAACCCAGTTTTTTCTTTCCTACAGGTAAAAGCCACTTCGGAACTTCCTGATAATGTGCGCCCGGTTCAATGTCCCATTCACAGAAACGTTCTTCGCCGTCTACTTTCAGCACTTCATAGGCGTTCACATAACCCACCTTTATATCAGCGGTCAGGCCACAGGCCAGCGTTGCCTTTGTCTTGCACTGGTGCAGCTGCGTGTTCTTAAAAATGAAATGCTTTCCCCTGCTGGTGCAGATCACCCGACAATCCAGCTGTAGCGCTTCCACAATGTCCATTAGTATTTCAGACTGATCGGGATCGTCAATATCAATAAACATGGTATCTTTTTCAAGGATACCAGCATATTCAGGAAGGGGGCTGACTTCATTCAGTGTCTTGAAGTCAGTCCTGTCTTTGAACCTCTCCGCAGCCTGTTTATTTTTGGTTTTTATATACCCCTTATACAGATCAGCCATGTGTTACATCTCCAAACTTCCCAGCATTTCCAGATTCTTCTTTAATGCCGTTATTTCACGTTCCTTTTTTTTTGTTTCCGCAGAACATGACCTTGCGGAACTCATAGCGCCAGACTGCTTTTTCTTAAAGTCCTTCAATTCCTCTTTTGTCAGCGGGATCCCGTTGGGATGCTTCCTTGATTCCACTATGTCCCTGTATTCAGCGTGTTCCTGCATTTTTTCAAAATAGCGCTTTGCATATGCTTTTCGCAGATCATCCAATTTCCGGATCCTGTCAGTAAAGTTCTGGTTCAGCTGTTCAGTAATTGTCTGAACATCATTCAGCCATAGGAATTGACGAACGATTTTGAACAGCTTATTAAACCGGGCCTGACTACAAGGGAAGAAATTGTCAATGTTTATTGTCATACTGCCGTTTTCGGTTTTTATTTTTATAGTGTTCATTCTTTTTCACCCGTCCTTTCTCCCAGTCCGATCTTTTCACCAGATTGCCACACCTGACTGTGCCTATCATGTCAAAAGTCGGTTTATTTTTGCATTGTTTCTTTGCTACGTCATTTTCAGAAAGCCATACCTGATGCAGCTTGCACCAGTATTCAGGATTCCGGCATATGCGGTTATTCAGCCCCATATGTGGATTCCGGGCATCTGCTTTTCTATACTCCCTCATGCGCTTACCCCATAATCTTTCAGGCGCTTCCGGGCAAAATCTATATACCATTGACGATCCAGTTTTTCCGGTGTCTGAACCCCTTCCACGCTTTCATTGAAGATATAACAGTGATCAGGCGTGTTCCCAAACTTTTCAGGCCGTCCACGCTTCCCGCCGCACCGCAGGATCCGCCCGTCTGTCATATCTCTGGAAGCAAAGACACGGTATGACTTGTAAGTGTACCGTTTTGTATGGGTATAGTTATAATAGGTCTTGACCACCCGCACACCCTTCTGCACCAGTTCAGGGTTCCCGTGTTCATGCTCCACCCATTTATAACTGTCTGACAGCTTCACAATTTTCTGGAACTGAATCAGGTCAGTACAGTCATTGATGGTCTTTTCAATCGGTGTCCCGTGCGTCATATACTCCACCAGTGCGGTGTTCAGAATAGGCAGATCGTTGTCTATCCGGGACAGTTCCTTTACATAGGCCCCTTTGCGCTCCACTTTGCCCTTTGCGTCAATCCACAAGTAGTTATTTACGTCTTTCTGGAATATTTCTGAAACGACATCCAGCCCTAAACTGATATTACATTTTTCAGTGCTGCATCTACACTCCCAGTCATAGCAGACATCATCCACCATGTTGAAGGCTTCGTCAGTATCAGGGATCCATATAATCAAGCCGTCTGTATTACTCTGAATCAGTTCAAGGCCCGGAACTGCTTCAAGATGTTCAATCAGGTCAAGCAGCATCAGCTGTCCATTGATACACATACAGTTATTGTTCCGTGGATCATATGCCGGGTTAGTAATGTCCTTCATGGCTCCAGATAAGGCATTTAACAGTTTTTTATACGGGGCCTGTTCTTTCTTCTTACCAGCGGCTTTCAGGCTCATTCTGGTGTCATATACACGCCTGTAGTTGTCATTTGTGGCTGCTCTAGTGACAAGTTCCCACGCCAGCAGTAAAGAAGGGTAGTAGCTGCCTACATCAACATGAAGCAATAGGCCCTTCTTGTGTATAGGCTTATCAGGCGCACCATGCAGCCCACCAAAACCAAAAACGTGCGGAACACCGGCTACAAGCATTTCAAAAGATTGCGCTTTATACCATGCCTTTTTTGCGGCATCGTTTTTCCCCTGAATATTGTTTGACAGGGCTTCCCGTTTCTTTTCTTCAAACCAGTCCTGAACCGCTTTATATTTTTTCAGCTGTATGCAGGGCAGAAAGAAATAGTCAAATTCATCCCTGAAATTCTTTCTGACACACCCCAGCACTTTAGAAGTGATCCGGGCTTCCGTATCGCCTATATTTGACAAGTTCACCATGTCCGGGAAAGCCTTGACGATCCCATACATAGCATGAAAATCATCTATCTTTTCAATGAACACTTTTATGGTTTCCTCTACGTCATGGCGGCAATAGAACACTGTCTGTTCAATTTCTTTTCGTGTCAGCTTCCGGTTTATGTCAAAAGGAACTTCCGTTTCCCTTATGTCGGATCCTAAAAATCCTTCAAGAGTTTTCAAACCTATAGGCGGGTTCGGCATCACGTCATAGTTATTCAGTGGGATCTTCCGCAGCTGGTCAGAAAACTGCCAGCCGTCCATATGCTGAACAATGATAAAATCATTTATTTCTTTTGGATCAAAACCACAAAGGATCCCTTTCAGGATATATTGATCATAGTGGCGGGAATTGTACCCCACCCATATGTTGTATTTATTTGCTTCATATAGCCGTTCTAACTGGTCACGGTCATTTATTATGACGTGTTCCTTGTGCGTGTCGCTGTCAATCACCACAACCAGCCAGTCATATTTGAAAACTTCAAAGTCATAAAATAAAATCTTAATCACCCTTTCTTTGTCCATCAGGCCGCTGTTAAGAATCTTTTAACAGCGGCCCTCTGATTTCATTTGAAGTTAAGTAGTCTTAACTTTTAGGGTAAAAAAAATTTATATGTCAAATACTTCCTTTATGCTGACACTGTTGAAAGCGTCCTTGTCATAGTCAATTTCACATTCAACCTTGCCCTGAATTTCTTCGTAAATGTCAGCCACCACATCCACAAAATCCTGATACCCGTTGAACTCCGGGATGGTTTCCGTTTCCAGCTTGTCAAGCAGGGTAATGACAGACTGGATCATGCTGCCGTCATTCTTTGTCCCGTAAATAACCCGGTTCATAAATACACACTTATTCTTGTATTCCCCTTCTTTGACACGGCACTGAATGAAGAACATAGGCCGGCCGTCCTTCGTGGCCCGGATCTCCATCTTGTCGATCCCCACAATATAGGTTCCTTTGGGAATGTCCCCGCTGTTGTTCTTTGCTTCCTCTACGTCTTTTCTCAACTGCTCCTGATCAACTTCTCTGTCTAATGCGGAAAAATCTACTGCCATTATAACATCCTTTCTGCGCTTTTGCGCTATAAAAATTTATTTTATGTTGATTATTACCTTGTGCGTCTTGTGCGGCGGCTCCGGCCAGATGTTTCACCGGCTGCGGCTTCCTGCGGCGGTGTCTCTGTAGGCGCTTCACCCGTGGGCTGAATATCTCTTGACCGGCGCTGTCTGGTTTTCTGTTCAGATTGTTCAGGCGGGTTCATAGGAAGCGGTTCTTCATCCTGACCGTCAGGAATATCCATAAATTTATCAGCTGGATTTTCTGCGGGTTCTTCTGCCTGTTCCTGACGTTCCCGGCGTGTTCTGCGTGGCGGCTTTTCCAGATCCGGCTTCGGTACGGTATCAGCAGCAGCGGCGGCTTCTTCAAACGGGATTTCTTCACGATCTCCACATGCTTCTGTAACGGCCTTGTCAACCTGTTCCATATACTTGCCGATCTTTTCATTGTTTTCAGCTTCCACCTGTTCCCTTGTCTTTCTGGTAGTTCCAGACGTGCCAGCAGTTCCTCTTGCCCGTCTGCCTTTACTGTCAGGCTTCTGAACGTCACCGGCCACTTCCTGATCCCGTGCTGCCATTTCTTCATCAGACTTGAAAGCGCCGATTTCATAGTAGTTACAGATTTTGTCATCAATATAGGCAAGGTCATTTTCCACCGCATAGGCTTCAAACATTCCCATAGGTGACTTGACTGTATCTTTCCCGCTGTTCTGCGTCAGGAAATAATATTTCTGGTCAATCACGGAAGTACGCAGCACTGTGGTGAAAAGTCCTTCAATAGTGATTTTCTCCCGCAGCAGCTTACCGATCAGTTTAATGGTGGTAATGCCGTTGTCCAGCGTTTCACAGTGGGACAAATAATAAACACGCACGTCAGCCGGAAGTTCCGCACACACATCAATCAGCCGGAAGTAGTCATCCCCGAAATCGTTCCATTTATCCCATCCCCCTTCATGGATCCGGTTCATATAAGGGATAGAAAGCAAATACTGGAAGTCATCCACAACCAGAATTTTCTTCCCGGCTCTGACCTGGCCTTTCATCCATGAAACAATGTTGCTGGACTTTGTTTCATTGTTCAGCATGATAAACTTGCCGTTTTTGCTTTTGAAGGGTAACGGCTTTCCCACCGGATTCACAATAGAAGTGATTGCCGGATCAAGGTTCCTCATGCTGGTGCTTTTTCCGGTTCCAGATTCACCCATTACTAAAGTTTTCTGTGCCATCTTATTTTTCCTCACTTTCCTGATAAATTTTGTATCTTATTGTTTTTCCCACTTCACTGACGATTCCGATCACCACTATGGTGATACAGATAATCAAAGTTATTGTAACGGCTGTATTCATTATTCAGCCCCTTCCTTATCGCTGCCACCTTCAATAATGTGGCTGGCCCACATATCAGCCCAGTGGATGATCAACTGTAACCATGTTTCTTTGCCCTTCAAGTCATATTTCATAAAGTCATACAGGCCATCGTGACACAGGATCGCCCATTCTTCATCTTCCGTCAGGTCAATGAACAGTGTAGCCAGTTTGATTGACCGTACAGCGTGGGGAACTGCCAGCAGATCAGGATTCCGCTTGAAGGGCTTTGCTTCTGACGGCTTCCCGGATTTCAGGATATTGTCAACATACATCGGCTTGTTATAGTCCCCACATTTACCTAAATCGTGCAGCAGGGCAGCAATAACCACACTGTCCTGAACTTCGTTGTACCTTGCGCCGCCCAGCAGGGCAACACCGATCTTTTCAGCGTATTTCAGAACGTTCACTGAATGTTCAAGCAAGCCGCCCTTTTTCGCTAAATGATTGCCACCGCTGCAAGGTGCATCCAGAAAACCAATGTCCTGAATGAAGGACAGAAGATCAGCCATCCCTTCACGTTTGGTTTTCATAAGGGCATCCCGGAAAATGTCAACCGGGTTCATTCCCTTGTTAGCTGCCGGGGCCGGTGCTGTGGCTTCCGTTGTCTGCTCTTGTGTTTGTTCCTGAACTGCTTCTTCTTTTTTCTTTGCCATTGTTTTATTCTCCTTTTTTCATTATATTTTCAAAGTGTTTCCACTTCGATTTCAGCACTTCATAAAGTTTCTGATTGCCCGGATCTTCCACCAGACGCTTGAAAAAGTCAAAGTCTTTTGGATATAGCAGGATGGCCCTGCCCCCGGCGCTGTCAATCTTTCGCAAGTTATAAATCTGCAAGTCAGACGGTTTTCCATCCGGGCCTTTGACTTCCACCCCCATGAACCAGCCCTTGCAGCATACCAGCAGATCCGGGATCCCTGACTTTGTAAACCCGCCGCCGCCCCAGTATTTCAGGAACCAGCAGCCATTTTCTTTCAGGTACTTTTTGACCTTTTCTTCAAAGTTCTTTTCCTGTGCCATTTTGATCACCTTCTTTCATAACCAACATTTCCCGGCCCAGTGCAAAACCATATTCCCGATTAGCGCCTATTGATTTTTCCCAGCCCTTCAACAAATAAATACAGTTACAGGAAGCAAGCAACCCTAGCCCTATGAATAACAAACTTTCATATGGTGTATCTTCTGGTAAATCTGCCGATTCAGCAGCGGGATTGATCGGATCATGTCCCATTTCACGCAGCCGTTCAGCCGCCTTGCTAAACCGTTCAATATAGTCTGTGGTTCCGCTGATCGGCCCTGCAATATAAACTTTCATTGATTCACTTTCTTTCTTGATAATTAGAATATTGATCACTTTCACATTCAGCACATGGGTATAAATAATCTGAATGGTTTAATTGTACAGTTCGATGCAAAACCCGTTTATTGTAATGTTGACAAATGTGTAAACCCTTTCCGTTGGTCTGCCTGTTCTGTTCTTTCTCTGTTAAATTGAGTTTGACACATTTGTTACAATCCGGTTTCACCGATTCACCTTCTTTCTGCGGCGCTGTCTGGCCGCTTCTCTTGCGTCAAAAACTTCATTTCCCCAGCAGTCCCAGCCATCCGCAGACGTGCGGGCAAATAGTTCAATACCTTTCACCAGATCCCCCCCCAGCAGGGCCTTGATTCTGTCACGGGTTACAGCTGGCTTTTCAGAATGAACCCCTAACGGCTCCATGATTAACTGTGATACTGAATTGTTTTTTCTTGACGGTTTCCCCTTGACCGCTAACAGACAAGGTTCTGTATTTCCCCGTGTCCAGCGTCCCAGCCCGAAAAAGTAACCTTTGCCGCTTTTATTTAGCTTGATCCACTGGAAAGCGATTGTTTTATACTTAAAACCCCACGCTTCAATCACCTGTATAGCTTCTTTCAGCATCGGGTATGTGGCCCATAGGAACAGAACACAGTCTTTTTCACATAACTGCGGAACCGGAAGATCCTTGATCTCCTGCAAGGTCATTGTGTCATAGTGAAAAGCACAGGCCCCGTTGCATTTCCGATCACTGTACCGCCACGGCGGATCCGCATAAATGACATTGTATTTTTTATCAGTGTTGAAAATATCAATGACCATCTTTTTCACCTTCTTTCTGTACTGAAATAATGATCTCCTACCTTCCCCCACGGTTCCCCATATGGTGAATAACCTTCTGACGTAAAGAAAATTATTTCCGTGTTCGTCCTTACTTCCAGTTCTTCCCGGATTGCTTCAAAGGTTTCTTCTGATGGTTCCACCGTCCAGATCCTACCGTCCAGCACTACACTGAACTGATTCTGTTGCATTATCACATCTGCAATATTATCAGGATAGTTTGGATCGTCCACCCTGTTCAGGACTACATCCACCACCAGCTTTTTACCATATAACCCCTGATTCCCGGCTTCTGATTCCACACATAGGGCCAGAAGTTCAAGGCTGTCACAGAATAGTTCTTCTTCCAGTTCTTCCGCTGTCATTTCACAGGTTTCAATGATTTCCTCCGGTTCCGTTAGTTCAGGCTGTTCAGGTTCTACGCTGAACTGTTCAAACAGTCCCGGATCATAATATACTGGAATTGTAGCCGGTTCCTGATGATTCACCGCATATATTGACACTGGCAAACCGATCACGCAGCCGATCAGGAAACTAACAAAATTCTTTTTCAAATAATTTTTCATTGTATTCCTTCCCCAGCCGCAAATTGATCAGGTTCTTTTCTTCAATGCTCCCTTTACAAATAGGGTAGTAGTAGAAACATTTTTGACCTTGCCCGATCCTGTGTGTCCGTTTCTTTGACTGTTCCCATATTGCACAGCTGCCTTTTCCAAACGGCAAAGTGAAATATATCGTGATATGGGCTTTTTGTAGGTTCAGGCCCGTTGCTCCTGCCTGATACTGAACAAAAGTCAGGCTGTCAGGCTGCTGTTCATATGCAGTCAAGTCCCGCTTTTTACCGTTGACTTCACTGAACGGCCTTTCTCTTTCTGCTGCTAACTGTTTCAGTATTTCAAGTTCAGCGTTGAAATTGTAGAAGATCACCATGCGTTCATCCGTGCTGTCAATCAAGTCTGCAACAGCTTCCACCTTATCCGGGGAATACTGGCCGCATAACTGACGGGCATATAAAAACTTTGTCAAAACCGTATCACCCACTAATTCAGTGACTTCATCCAGCTGCAAATAACTGTTTTTCATAAAGCGCCGGTATTCCTTTGATACAGGAATTTTGACCACGGTTTCCTGCTGTTCAGGAAGATCAAAGGCTTCTTCTGTTTTCATAAACACCGCCCCATGTTGGGCCAGCTTGCGCTTCAACCTTTCAATGTTTTTATATCCGGTCACGGTCTGTCTTTTATATCCACTTGCGGGATCTTCAATCCATTCTGTTTCAACATAGGTATTCCAGAACGCATCCTTGCTGATTCCCCAGCCCAGCAGCTTGCATTGTGACCACAATTTTTCATACTTTCCTGACGTTGGTGTACCGGATAAAAGGATCACGTTTTCCGGCTGCAAGGAAAGTACGAATTTTGACCGTTTAGCCGTTTCATTTTGGATATACTGCGATTCATCAAGCATTAGTGTAAAAGGGCCTATATGGGCGATATATGAGCGCCTGAACGCTAATTCATAGTTGATAACACCCAACACTGACTGATCATCTTCTATGTGTCCACTGTTCACCAGCTGCCGGAACTGGATTGACTGTGTTTTCCTTGTCAGGTCATACACTTTATAGTCAGGATAGTATTCAGTAAAATGCTGAACCCAGTCATCTATTTTTGACTTCTGACATATCAGCAGATTGACTGCCGTATTCAGATCCCACATTTTTTCAGATCCTACAAAAGTTTTCCCCAGCCCCATGTCAAGGAAATAACCCACACGGTTGAACCGTTCAGTCTGTTCAAGTACCTGCTTCTGGTGTTCATATAGGCGCATTACTCCCACCTCTTGATCCAGTTTACGGCTTCATCGTAATTGTCCACTAACGGCTGCAATTCTTCCTTTTCCTGTGCTTCCCGGTTACATATTGTCTGATAGATTACATCGTCCCGCAGGGCCGTGACCTCATTCCTGATTAAATCCACAAGCATCTGCGGTTCCAATGCGTCAAGTTCCCAGCTTTCCTCACCGTACTGGTCAATGTACTTCCCGCATCTGCTATCTGTAATCTTTGCCGGGTTAGGCGGCGGGTTATAGGTCTTGACCTGATTCATTGTCAGGGCTACACGCTTCACCTTTACAGCAGCACCAAACATTTCAAGCCGTTCCTGAATATCCCTTGTCATATCAATGCCAGACGGATCATGATCCCCTAAATGGATAATGTAACGGCCCTCACGTCCCTTCTGACAAATAAAACGCTGTGCAGCTGTCCACATTTCTGACTGTGAAGTGTAACCCCTACAGCTGAAATATGGCGTGTCAATCGGCTGGCAAGCCTGGCCGACAATATCAACAAGCGCATCCTTCTCAACCCACACTTCAACATAGTTCGGTTGACCTTGCCACTTATCCAGCAGATAGGAATATTTTGCACTGTAGATCACATCCTGCGGTCTATCCCAGTGTGAATTGCGCCGTAAATTCCGGGTTCTGTCTGTGATACTGTTCCAGTCAATCAGACCGGCCAGACGGCCATCATTGATCAAGTTCCCTATGTTCTTATAACTGCGTTCGTTGTTCTCAATGTAACCACGGGCTACAAGCTGGTAATAAGCCTGCCTTAATGTCAGTTCATACCCCTGTTTGCTGTATTCAGCAATAACCCCATTGATCAGGTTAATCAGGTCAAGGCTTTTTTGCCTGAACGCTATTTCTTTATACTGAATTTTAGGCATCCTTTTCACCTGCTTTCTTTTTCAGCCGGACAATGTAAACACAGTTTTCATTCCGGTATGCTTCATAAATTTCTTTGTGTCCTTTGGTTCTGCGGTATGACTGAACGCTTGCAAGACGTTTCTTCGCTTCTTCCGGCGTGTCATAGGTAAAGCACATATTTTTCATGCTTCCAGTAAGAAAACCGTTAATAGCAATGATTTCATCACTTTGCTGTGCGCCCTTGAAAGACTTTCTTTCAGGTAATTTCACGTTGTAACTAATGTTCATTGATTCACCTTCACTTTCTCCATATGGGATAAAATTCAAATTGTCATAGGTCACGGTGTCGGCATAGGTCATCCCGTCCGTTCCCGGTATTGTTTCATCAATGCTGACTGTCTGGATCCGCCGCCCCTGTTTTGCCAGTTCCCCGCCTATGGCTGAACGCATGGCATAAAAGGCAATTATTTCAAAACTATGTTCATGTAGTTCAGGGACAGCAAACCACCGTTTGACTGACCGCAGATAGCGAAAAATAACAATGTCGTACCAGTCATCAAAGGGCAGTTTCCTGATATTCAGGTATTTACTAATCAGATAATGGTTATCTATTGCAAATTGCTGTTCTTCCAGTGTCAAAGGGCTGTTCAGGGGATCGTTTTTCATAGCGTCCCCCCCGTTAGCTTGCGTTTACAGGGATCCCGGTTATCTCTGTGAACTTGTTAGCATAAATGCAATATGACCACTTCCCGGAAGTCTTGACCGCTGAACCATATTCAAAACCGGGCCTTCCTTCCCTCAATCCTTTTCTGACATAGCTTTCATGTTTGTGAAGCAGGGTAGCGGCTTCCTTACAGGTCAATGTGGCTTTCTGCTGAACATACGGCTGAACCACACACTTACAAGGCGACGCTGTAGGCTTCTGAACAGGTGCAGCGGTCAGTTCTTCCACCGTCACCCCCAGCACCGCAGCAATAGCTTCCACACGTTCCTGTGAAGGGACATTGATCCCGTTCACATACTGACTGATCGCCGCTTTGCTGTATCCTGTTTCCCTTGCCAACATTGAACCGTTGACTTTCTTTCTGGTCATGATCTCTTTCAAATTCTCTGCAAACATTAACTTCACTCCCTTCTAGTTAAGATGTCTTAACTTTTTCCGTAAAAAAATATACGGGAATAAATTCAACCGGTATTGAAAGTAGTTCACAGGCCCGGTTGATCTCTACCTGTGTAAAATGTGTAATGTTATTCAGTTTTGAAGATAATGAAACACCAGACAGCCCCATCGCTTTTGCAAAAGCTGACTGTGTTCCAAAAACTTCTTTGATTTTTCCCTTTAATTTAGAATAATCAAACATTCTTTTACCCCTTTCTTAAAAGTGTATTTTTGTTGTACTGCTTCCGGATCCGCAGCATTGACATTTCACGCTTTATCACAGAATACTGGATCTCTTTATTGTCCAGTTCATCCAGATAGCTTTGAACTTCGTGCGGATCATCAAAAGTCAAAATCTGTTCGATCCATGCGGCTTCTATGTGCTTCACAAAGTTCACCCCCCTTATTCAGCAGCAGATTCTAATGAACTGACCACTTCTTCAAGGCTGTCTTTTGCATTGTCCAGCGTTTCATGTGCTGCTTCCAGTTCGCTGCAAGCATTATCAGCCATTTCATAGCGATCCCCGCCCTGCATATTTTCCGGGATATTATCACGGTATTCTGTTTCTTCATCCATGATTCCCTGAACGTCATCAAGTAAGGATTCCAATTCGGCCTGAACGGTTTCCACCCGGCTGATCACTTCACTGATCTGTTTTCTTCTCTGTTTGTTCAACTTTCAACCTTCCTTTCTGGACATAGCAGCCCTTTTATAAAAATTGTCTATTGTCAGCACCTTGTAAAACTTTGGGAAGGTCTTGCCCTATCAGATTTCACACTAAAACCTGCAAACTTGCTGAACGACAAAGGGATTTTTTAAGCGTTGTTTCCCTTGAACCGCTTCCCCATTTTCTCATTAAAAACCGGGCGAAAACTTGTTGACCAACACACAATAGACAATGTTTATAAAAGAACTGCTACTGTTTATTTATCCGCACTCTGCATTTACACGGGCTTGTGACCGTCCACGGCTGCATTACGGCGGGCCTTACTGCAGCCCGGTGATCTTTGTCATATCTTCATTCAGAAAATTATCTGACAAAAATTCTTCATAGGTTTTATGGAACCAGCTTTGTGCTGAAAACCATTCATATTGTTTCTTAGGTACAGATTCATCAACGATTCTGTCATATTCCGGATCATAATACTTTTTCATGTTCACACCTTCCTTTCTTCAAATACTACCGTTTTCATAACCTTCAACCACTATTGCAAGTCCGGCTTTCAGTTCACAACAGGTTTTTTCCCGTTCCCGTCCTTCTCTAGGGTAAATGTTTGTGATCGGTCTGTCTGCCAGATAGTCAGGAACATCAATTTTATGTTCACCGTCATAATAGACAATCCATCCTTCACCTTCTATTGTTCCAACTGTAAACGGCATACTCACCGCCAACACTTCCAAAAAATCCTTTAACTTCATACTGTTTACCCTTCCTTTCTACTGACATTTAAAAGTTACTTCATGTCCCGGATTCTCATTGATCAATTTCTTTTTCAGGTCATCCACCATCATGTTGTTGTCAAGTGCTGCCTGAACCACGTCTACCAGCTTTTTTCCGTCCAGATACGCCCACACGGTTTTTCTTTTTGTCCTTCTCATATTTCCTTCTTTCTCCCCGGCTTTACCCTGCCGGGGAAGGGTAATAGTTTATTTAAACTTCCTGAAAGTGAAAATAGTTGTCAGCCCGTTTCTGTGGCTTTCAATTTTCGCTTCGTCCTCATTTACCATCCGTAATGCCTGAATGATTTTTTCAAAGTGCTTTTCTGTTCCGTCCTCAAAATTGCTTTCCTGACCACTTGACCAGAAGAAACGAAAATCTTTTCTATAGGCTGCGTATGTGGTGTAAGTTCTGGTTTCACCAGTTTTTGCTATGACAGTTATTTCCACATCTTCACCTTGTTCTTCTTCCCGAATCCAAATGTTGACGCTTTCACCGTTCATATTGACTTCCAGACGGTCATTCAGATCACAGATATAAAAGCTGTAGTGACCTTCTGCTGTGCTGCGGTAAATCGGATAACCGGCCCGCTGGCTGCTTTCTTCGTCTTTCTGATAATCTGTAGGAAACATCTTATTTGCCGCTTCCCATGCTTCTACTATAGTCTTTACTATCATATATTTGACCGCCCTTTCTTTGTGGTTTTTAGTGAAGTTAAGTATTTGTTTGAAGTTAAGAAGTCTTAACTTCATGTCAATAGTACCATCATCAAAAACGAATGTCAATACTTTTTTTTAAGATTTCTTAACTTTTTTTCAAGTTCAGTTGAAAAACGCTTAACTTTGCTTTATAATGTAGGTGAAACATCAGGAAGGGAGAATAATAAAAATGTCTGATACGTTTAGAAATAGGCTGATCACAGCTATGGAGATCCGGGGGATGCGGCAAATAGACCTTGCTGAAAAATCAGGACTTCCAAAAGCACAGATCAGCCAGTATAAAAATGGAAAATATGAACCAATGCAAGATGCCCTTTACAAGTTGGCAAAGGCACTTTCTGTTAATGTTGCGTGGCTCATGGGGCATGATGTTCCAATGGAAGTAGATCGACAGCAATTAGAACAGGAAGTTGAAATATGTGATCTGATCAATAGGTGCTATGGCAAGGAAGCATATTCAGTTGTAAAAATGTATCTGGAAATGAACGATAAAGGGCGCAAGCTGGCCTTTGATCTTATAAGTAACTTACACAGCAATCCACAAAACACTGTTCCAGACAGGAAAAAAGAAAAAGCTGTATAGTTGAAAAGAGTGGTAACATAATTCATGTGAAAGGATGGTAAAATTATGACTTGTCCAAAATGTAACAGTACAAAGGTGACTGTCAAACGTGAAAAAACGGGAGAAGTTCAAGGACGGTATTCAAAGAAACACGGCGCTGTATGGTGGATCTGCATCGGCTGGTGGCTTGTTACTCTGGATATATGTACTTTGGGTATTTTTCATTCTGTGTTTTTCAAAAAATCAAAAGGCCCAAACGGTAAAGCAAGTTTATGGCATACCGTAGCTATTTGTCAAGACTGCGGCCATACATGGGAAACATCAAGCAACTAATAAATACGGTTACAGATGGTCACGCTTGAAATAATTCAACCGTAACCGCTGAAAATACTGTGTTTTCAATGGTTTCCGGTCACTGGTTACACATGGTTACGGTTAAAACTCCTACTACTATATATTTTTCTTTTTATACACTGAATATAGTAAAAGTGCATTGAAAAATTGAAATATTCAAGCAGATGGGAATTTAACCGTGTCAACCGTAACTTTCCCGTAAAATCAAGGTTTTTTAACCGTAACCGCAAGTGTAACCAACCGTAACCATGTGTAACCGCTAAAATAAATAGAACGCTGAAAGTTCGCACCTTCCAGCGTTCCAGTCACTAACCATTTACAGAATGAAATGATCAGATCCGCAAAATCATTATACCATTTCATTCTGTATTTCACAATGCAGGAAGGAATGATTTTTTTATGTCAAAACGCAATCCGAACGGTTACGGCTGCGTAACCAAACTATCAGGCAAGCGATCAAGGCCCTATGTGGTCAAGGTCACTGTGTACGATGCAGAAGGAAATGCAAAACAGGCCCCTGTGGGATATGCGCCCACCAAAACGGAAGCCCTGATCCTTCTGGCCCAGTACAATAATAGCCCGTGGGAAATTGACCGGGAAAAGGTCACGCTTGCGGTTCTATATCAACGCTGGCTGAAAATAAAGGCCCCTAAACTTGGAACCTCAACGCAAAGTTCCCTGAAATCTGCTTTCAAGCACTGTTCCAAATATTACGGCCTGAAATACCGTAGCTTGAAAGCCTATCAGATGCAGGACTGCATTGACAGCTGCGGAAAAGGATATTCTACCCAGTGGGCTATAAAAAATCTGTTTGGACACCTTGACCGCTTCGCCTTTGAAATGAATATCATTGACAAAATGTATTCACAGATAACCACGGCCCCGCCGATACCTGACACCAAACGGGAACCCTTTACCGTGGAACAGGTGGATGCCCTCTGGAAGATAGCGGATCAGGAATGGACTGACACGGTTCTGATCTACATTTATACCGGGTTCCGGCTCACTGAATTACTGAACATGAAAACTGAACAGGTGAACAAGGATGAAAAGTATTTGCAAGGCGGCGTGAAAACAGCTTCCGGGAAAAGTCGGATTGTTCCCATACATTCCCGGATCTGGCCGTATATTGAAAAGAGGATCCAGCAGGGCGATCCGTATCTGTTCAGTTATCAGGGAAAAAAGCTGTCACAATCCAAATACTATGAATTTTGGAACAGCGTCATGGAGAAGATCGGCGCTAATAAGACACCCCATGAAGCAAGGCACACTTTTGAAACAAACCTTGACAATGCCGGGGGAAACAGGAAGTGTATTGACCTGCTGATGGGCCACAAGTCAAAGGACGTGGGGAACCGGGTATACAATCATAAAACCCTGAACCAGCTGCGGGAAACGGTTGAACTTTTGCGCTGAACTAGAAACAAACTAGAAACAGAAAAAGCCGGAAATGCTTATTTTTCAGCATTTCCGGCTTTTTGAAAAACATTATATCATCTTTTATTGTTTCTGCGCAACATTAGTTAAATTTAAATATTACAGAGTCACATTTTATATTTCGTTGTAAGGAGAAACCTGTCACAGGCAGGAGGATTCCTTGCAACCTACGCGCGCATCAATGCGCTCCCTATTTATACTCTCAGAACTTTGCCATGCTAAAATTGAACTTTCAAACACAAATTGAACTTTTATGAAAATAAACTTTTTCACATTTTCATATTGAACTTCTCCTCCCATTATGTTATCATTCTTTTGAAAATAAACTTTTCTCATAACAACAGGAGATTCAAAAATGAACTACAGTACCTTTTCCGAACGGTTAACCGCCTCTATGCGGGAGCAGAACCTGAAACAGGTGGATTTCCTGCGGGAAGCGGATAAGGACGGCGTCAAGCTTGGAAAAAGCCAGATGAGCCAGTATGTCAGCGGGAAAGCCGTTCCGCGCAAAAATATCGCGCTGTTTCTGGCAGGCGTTTTAAATGTGGATGTACAGTGGCTGTTACACGGCAGACCGGCGGCTGACAACAGCGCCACAGAAACAACGGCTGACAATAATACCGCCACGACAACCACGGCTCCCGGCTCTCCGCCGCAGCCGCTGTCCGCCGCGCCGGTTCCCTCAGACGGCGGCAGGACGCAAAAAGAAAAAATAAAATCCCCGAATTTCAATGCAAAAGGAGCGCTAACAATGAATGAAATCAAAAAATCTTCTAAATTAGATTATGTATTATACGATGTAAGGGGCCCGGTGGTGGACGAGGCCACGAGAATGGAGGAAAATGGAACCAGCGTTCTGAAACTGAACATCGGGAATCCCGCTCCCTTCGGCTTCCGCACCCCCGACGAGGTGATTTACGATATGCAGAGACAGCTCACCGAATGCGAGGGCTACTCCGCCGCAAAGGGACTATTTTCCGCAAGAAAAGCAATCATGCAGTATGCGCAGATAAAAAATATCCCCAATCTTTCCATAGAAGATATCTATACCGGCAACGGCGTAAGCGAGCTGATTAACCTCTCCATGTCCGCCCTTCTTAACGACAGCGACGAGGTTCTCGTCCCCGCGCCGGATTATCCCTTATGGACCGCCTGCGTCACCCTGGCCGGAGGAAAAGCCGTCCATTACCTCTGCGACGAGGAGGCCGAATGGTACCCTGACATGGACGATATCCGAAAAAAAATAACGGACAGGACAAAGGCCATCGTCATCATCAACCCCAACAACCCCACGGGCGCGGTCTATCCCAGGGAGGTTCTTCAGGAGATTGTTGAAATTGCAAGGCAACATCAGCTCATTATTTTTTCCGATGAAATCTACGACCGCCTTGTGATGGACGACGCCGTTCATATTCCCATTGCCTCCCTTGCGCCGGATTTGTTCTGCGTTACCTTCAGCGGATTGTCCAAATCCCATATGATTGCCGGCTTTCGGATTGGCTGGATGATATTAAGCGGAAACAAAAAGATTGCAAAGGATTATATTGAAGGACTGAATATGCTTTCCAACATGCGCCTTTGCTCCAATGTGCCCGCCCAGTCCATTGTGCAGACAGCCCTTGGGGGATATCAGAGCGTGAATAATTATATCGTTCCCGGGGGAAGGGTCTACGAGCAGCGGGATTATATCTATAAGGCATTGAACGAAATTCCGGGAATCAGCGCCGTTAAGCCCAAAGCCGCTTTCTATATTTTCCCTAAGCTGGATGTGAAAAAGTTCAATATTCAGGACGATGAAAAGTTTGCGCTGGACCTGCTGCGGGAGAAAAAGCTGCTGATTATCCACGGGGGCGGGTTCAACTGGAATCAGCCTGACCACTTCCGCATTGTGTATCTGCCCCGTATCGAGGTTTTGAAGGACGCAATGAGAAGCCTTGCGGATTTCCTTCGGTATTACAGGCAGTAGGTATGTATCTGAAAAAGTTGCGCTCAAAAATCCAGAATCAACAAAGCAAAAGATTTCTTCTGAATTTTTGCATATATTGAAAGGGGCATCGCTCTGTCATCTAACTTGATGATTTTGCGAGACCCCTTTTGCTTTTGTATCTATTTCAATTCACAATCCCATATTATAAATATTCCTTAATCCTCAAGACTGTCTGTTCCCCTTGCTTTTCACTCACAAGCTCTGACAAATTTTCTTTCGTAACAAACAGATTCCTCGGATTTCTACCAATTATCAAATACTGATTCTTATCATCAAGCGCAATGTACTTTCTCGTATCATCATCCAAAAGTATGTCTGCATTATCAATCACTATCAACTTTTTTTCTGTATTGCGAATAATATTCCCAATATCCTTCTGATAATCTAAATAGTTTAAACAAATAATATCAGGATTCAATGCCATGCACTCTTTTATAAATGAAAAAGCTACCGTTTTTCCTGTTCCGGAATCTCCCGTCAATATCGTAATGTTATTCGTGAATTCAAAATCTAAAACAAATGAAGTATGCTCTGTAGAAAAATGCTCCATTACAATTGGCTTACTCTTCATTGCACCACCACTCCTTTAATTCCTCATAATCACAAATTTCTTTCTTTTCCAAAGAAGTTTGTACACTCACCGCTGGCATTTCAAAAGGAATCAGCGCATAGTCACTATAAACATTGCCTGCCTCAAGATTATATAACACCTCCAATGCATTGTTTCCACATTCTTTCAGGCAAAATACTTTGTCTGGATTATATAGTACATTTAGCACCGTTTTACAACCGACTGATAACTTGTCAACATCCAGAACTATATCGTCAAATTTAGAGCATATTTTGTATTTGCTGATTAACTTCGCGCCATCTATTATTCCTATAACTTTTGATGCCCTGTCATCAAGCTTACGCGCGGTATTTTGATTAAAATAAATGTCGTTTAGTTCTACGTATTCCATATCTTGAGGAATATCGTTTTTGTTCTTAAAAATTGTTATCACAATACCACCTCCAGGCCAATATTTTGAAATTTCATTAAAAGACTGGTTCCCCTGCAAATATGCTGCATCTTTTCTTTAAGCTGTAATCTGCCTGCATCAAGACCACAAATATCATCTGGCATTCGCCTCATAGATATGTTTTCATCAATGCACTTCCTTTAATTTATTCCCCAACTTATCTCCCCGGCAGCCACACCCTCTGCCCCGGATAAATCAGCCCGGGGGGTCTTATGCCATTATAATCCACAAATTCCCTGAAACCACACTCATTCTCATTCATATATCCCTTATAAATCCCCCACAGGGTATCGCCCTTTTGCACGAAATACACGGAATCCTCCAGGCGGAAGGTCTGCATCATTGTCAAAAGGGTGTCCTCGCACATCTCCTTTTGCCGGGCTTCCTTTCTGATTCTGGACGCCATATACCAGCCTCCGGCTTCCGGCTCCATCAGCGGTATGGCGAGCGTAACCTCATAGGTATCGGTGATTCCCTTCCAGACAAGATAATTGTACCAGCCAACCTTTTCCTCCCTGCGTTCCCACTTTATTTTCCGGTCGGCTCCCGCCGGTAAAAGGCGGTCAAAATCCGCTCCCGCATTTTCCACATAAGAACGCACTGTATCCGCATCTGAAAAATCCTCCCCCTGCACCTGACTTATCCAGATTTCTCCCAAATCGGCAGCCCCATCCTCCAAAAGCCGCCAGTAGCCGCTCTCCGCCGTCCAGATTCTGCAATGGGCGTCATCCATCGGCTCCCACCCCTGGGCTTTTATCACTTTCGTAATATCCAGCGTGGCAACCGGCACCACCTCTTTGTTATCCGCCGTTGTGGTCAGAATATAATCAAGCTCCCACCAGCTTGTGTCATCTTCTTCCCTGTCAGTCCGGCCGCCCCTTGTAAGACGGAGGGTATACTCCCTTTCCAAAGGGTTTATCTCAGGAATCTGCAGCAAAAACTCCTCCAAATCCTTCTGAAAATATCCCTCTCTGATAAGGGCTCTGGCCGTTTCCATTCCCTCGTTAAACTCGGGACAGTCGATTCCCGTCACATCATGCCACTCTTGTTCCTGCTCCCATTCCCCCTCCGCATAATATTCCGTGGAAAAAACGGGCACTCCAAAGCACCTGCTGCCCCCTTTGGGAACGGAAAACCGGATGTTATTCAGATTCATGGTGGAAACTTCCTCCTCCCTGACCTCTCCGTCCGGGAAGGTGACGCTTATTGTTTCCGACAGGGAATCCTTAATGTTGCAGACAAGCCCTGTATACTCCTGATTATCGGGGAGCGCATGTCCGTCGTCTATTACAGAAAAAGGGGCAAATTCCGGCTCTCTGTCCAAATCCCTGCCCGCCCGCTTTCCGTCCGAAGCTTCTGCTCCCGCCGCCAACGCAGACACCGGATTCGCCCCGCTGCCTAAAGTATGCTCCCTGCCTGCCGCCGCAACCGCAATTATCAGCAAAAGCAGTACGCCGGAGAGGATTCCCATTATCAGTATTTTCTTTTTCATATGCAATGCTCCTGTTTTTTATCCGCCTGCTTTCTGCCAATCCCATGAGCTGTCCTTTATGTACGGCATTGACAGCGCAGATTTACCATCCGCTGCACAGGCATATTATAAAACAGGTTTGTATCATAATTGCATCATAAGCTTCCCTGCCCCAGAGTATTAATCTCTATCTCCGACACATTCTCCACCGCCGGTTCCTCTCCTGCGGAAATCTCTACCTCCACACCAAACTTCTGCATAGGCGTTGTCTCTTCTTCCGGGTCTGTATACTCCCGCTCCTCCTCATCCTTATACAGGGATTTTTGCTTCCGGCGCTCCTCCATCTCATGGAGCATGGCGGCATTCTTTGCCATTTTATAGAGGTCTGCGTCATATTCCAGCAGCTTCTGCTCATCCTTGGCCGGAACGATATCTCCGTTTGCAATCCTCCGCGCGGTTTCTAATGCCTTTGCCATGTCCTCCGCCATATCCTCATAGGCTTCGCTCTGCTGCTTTGCCACATAGCTGTTAAACTCAGCCACATATCTTTCTGATTCCGCCGCCCTGTCGGCAATCAGCTTTTCTCTTGCATCCTCAAGGGCCTGCCGCGCCTCCTCCGACAATTCGATGGACACGCCGTCCACCTCCATTTTACCGGATGAGAGCATCTTTCCGATATCAGAGGAATCAGTAAATATAAATCTTCTTTTACCCACAGTTACCGTTCCCTGTTTCCCTTTCGTTTTTCCGGCATTTGCCTGCTTTCCGCCGCTTATCTGCTTTCCTGCCTCCTGCTTTTGCCCGCTTTTGCTTTGTACTTTCCCTGAATTCTGCTGGCTTTGCCTGTTCTGCGTCATAAAAAATTCAGCCGTTTTTACCACATTAATATCCATCGCCATTCCTCCCTGAACTCCTCTGCTTCTACAGTGAAAATTGAAATCCTTTTCAATCCTGCGCTTCTGCCTGTTAACTGAAATATAGATGCTAAAGTATATATCGACCAGTTTTTTATATAAGCGTACAAATTTCCTGTTGTTTTTTCTGACATTTATGGTATACTCTTCTCATGGGGCATTGGCGCAGCTGGGAGCGCGCCACACTGGCAGTGTGGAGGTCACGG